>Ga0315284_10001462_pt1 | contig 33686 bp, 34 predicted proteins | sample YL17G09_16_MG_FD_203696 | JGI IMG/M metagenome (GOLD analysis project Ga0315284, IMG submission 203696) | Sediment microbial communities from Yellowstone Lake, YNP, Wyoming, USA - YL17G09_16 | ecosystem: Environmental > Aquatic > Freshwater > Lake > Sediment | place: USA: Wyoming | collected... | reverse complement strand
TGCCCGATGGCACGGGACGAACCTTCCAGATCAAATTGCGGCTAGACGAGGGAATTGAACTTGCGCTCTGCTAACCGAGGAATTGGTGTGTTTAGTGAGGTCTGATCGCTGCTTCCGATTTGTTAAACGCCGGGAATCCCGAACAGGTTGTCTGCCAGATCGCGGGGTGGAGAAGCGGGAACATGATCCGGCACTATTACCACAAAGACGGGTTGGCGGCGGTGCGGCGTGTGGTGTTTCCTGCTGTCAACGAGGCAGGGAAACCGGACACTTCGACCGTACACTTGGCGGTAGCTGCCTCGTAACCCATTGCGGAAGAGGGCAGCTACAACACCCGCATTCAGGTTTCCTAAACCTGGTGTCGCCGGTTCAACTCCGACCGGGTACCATCATGGAGCCCCGGAATCCCTTCCAGCACCGGGGATTTCGGGGTTTTTCTGTTTGGGAATGCCCAGACGCCGGCAGTCCCGCGCAACTATCTGATATTACTAACGTTACGGTGTTGGCACTCCAGATGGTCTCGGTGTGTCTGATCGCGAAACTGAGCGCGCCAAGACGAGAATGAACGCAGGACTTGACAACGAGTTTGCACTGTCATATTTTTATAAACTCGCCGGTGAAAGTCGGACGGAAGCGCAAGAGAGTCCTCCTCTTCTTCCTCACCAACGAGAGTTGAAATGTTGGCGCAGAATTTGACAAGAGTTTTGCGCTGATGTATATTAAGACTCTGCCGGGAACAACGCTCGGCAAACGCTCTTTGAAAGCATCGATGTGTGTGATGGGTTCTCTGAGTACATTTTTCTTTTGATAATTTGAAATCAAATTCTACGGAGAGTTTGATCCTGGCTCAGAACGAACGCTGGCGGCGTGCCTAATACATGCAAGTCGAGCGAGAAAGTGGGGGCAACTCCACGAGTAAAGCGGCAAACGGGTGAGTAACACGTAAGTAATCTGCCCTTAGGCCTGGAATATCCTTGCTAACGCGGGGTTAATACCGGATGTTATCGTTTGGCCACATGACCGAACGATTAAAGATGACCTCTATTTATAAGTTATCGCCAAAGGATGAGCTTGCGGCCCATTAGCTAGTTGGCGGGGTAACGGCCCACCAAGGCTTTGATGGGTAGCCGGCCTGAGAGGGTGACCGGCCACATTGGGACTGAGATACGGCCCAGACTCCTACGGGAGGCAGCAGTAGGGAATTTTGCGCAATGGGCGAAAGCCTGACGCAGCAACGCCGCGTGAGGGATGACGGCCTTCGGGTTGTAAACCTCTGTTAAGTGGAAAGAAACTTCACAGGATTAATATGCCTGTGGACTGACGGTACCACTTGAGTAAGCCCCGGCTAACTACGTGCCAGCAGCCGCGGTAATACGTAGGGGGCAAGCGTTGTTCGGAATCACTGGGCGTAAAGGGAGCGTAGGCGGGAACGTAAGTCAGGAGTTTAATTCACAAGCTCAACTTGTGATCGGCTCTTGATACTGTGTTTCTTGAGTATGGGAGAGGATGATGGAATTCCAGGTGTAGCGGTGGAATGCGTAGATATCTGGAAGAACACCAGTAGCGAAGGCGGTCATCTGGCCCAATACTGACGCTGAGGCTCGAAAGCTAGGGGAGCAAACAGGATTAGATACCCTGGTAGTCCTAGCTATAAACTATGGATACTAGATGCTGGAGGAGTCAATCCTTTCAGTGTCGTAGCTAACGCATTAAGTATCCCGCCTGGGGAGTACGATCGCAAGGTTGAAACTCAAAGGAATTGACGGGGGCCCGCACAAGCGGTGGAGTATGTGCTTTAATTCGATGCAACGCGAAGAACCTTACCTGGGTTTGACATGGGAATGAAAGTCGCCAGAGATGGTGGCCCTTCCGCAAGGAACATTCTACACAGGTGCTGCATGGTTGTCGTCAGCTCGTGTCGTGAGATGTTGGGTTAAGTCCCGCAACGAGCGCAACCCTCGTCCGTAGTTGCCATCAGGTAATGCTGGGAACTCTACGGGGACTGCCTGGTCTAAACCAGGAGGAAGGTGGGGATGACGTCAAATCATCATGGCTCTTACGTCCAGGGCTAGACACGTACTACAATGGTCGATACAATGGGACGCCACACCGCGAGGTGGAGCAAATCCCACAAAATCGGCCTCAGTTCAGATTGGAGTCTGCAATTCGACTCCATGAAGTTGGAATCGCTAGTAATCGTGGATCAGCATGCCACGGTGAATACGTTCCCGGGCCTTGTACACACCGCCCGTCAAGCCATGGAAGATGGGGGTACCCGAAGTCATCGTCCTAACCGCAAGGGGGGACATGCCGAAGGTAAAACCATTGACTGGGGCTAAGTCGTAACAAGGTAGCTGTATCGGAAGGTGCGGCTGGATCACCTCCTTTCTATGGAGCTTGTCTCCACAGACATGATTGACCTCAAAGTCCTATCACACACATCAAAGCTTTTAAAGAGCGTACGCTGATCTTCCGCTGGGAAGTCCGAACTTTGGGCCCGTAGCTCAGTTGGTTAGAGCACTTCTCTGATAAGGAAGGGGTCGAAAGTTCAAATCTTTCCGGGCCCATTTGCCAACAGGAAGAAGGCTACGGGGCTATAGCTCAGCTGGGAGAGCGCCTGCTTTGCAAGCAGGAAGTCGCAGGTTCGATCCCTGTTAGCTCCAGTTATTAGTCAGTGATCAGTTCCAGCATTCTTAAGGGCGAATCGAAGGATTCTCTCTGAGGATTGTTGTAAGTGATAGAGCTCTTTGACATACTGTTTTGCTGGTGAAGCACATTGTTTTCGCCGAGATGAAAATAATGGAATCAAGATATAAAGGGTGTTTGGTGGATGCCTTGGCACTGGCTGGCGACGAAGGACGTAGCAAGCTGCGATAAGCTTCGGGGAGCGGCAAGCACGCATTGATCCGGAGATTTCCGAATGGGGCAACCCACCTCGCGCAAGCGAGGTATCTTCAACTGAATTCATAGGTTGAAGAAGCAAACGGGGGGAACTGAAACATCTAAGTACCCCTAGGAAGAGAAAACACTAGTGATTGCCCAAGTAGTGGTGAGCGAAAAGGCAACAGCCTAAACCGACTCTGTTGTTCAAGCCGTCGCGCGTTGACAGAGCGGGGTTGTAGGGCGCTGAGTGGTTGTCGTGACGGACAGCCGGGAAGTTACAAATCATAATTCTAGCCGAACCCGTCTGGAAAGTCGGGCCATAGAGGGTGATAGTCCCGTAGGTGAAAGAGTTATGACTTTCTTTCAGCGTTCCTGAGTACCGCGGAGCACGTGGAATTCCGTGGGAATCTGGGAAGACCACTTCCCAAGGCTAAATACAAGCCAGTGACCGATAGTGAACTAGTACCGTGAGGGAAAGGTGAAAAGCACCCCGGGAGGGGAGTGAAATAGTACCTGAACCCAAACACCTATAAGCGGTCGAAGCCTTCGTAAGGGGGTGACGGCGTACCTTTTGTTTAATGGCCCAGCGAGTTACTGTATGCAGCAAGGTTAAGTACCTCAGGTACGTAGCCGTAGCGAAAGCAAGTCTTAATAGGGCGTTCAGTTGCATGTAGTAGACGCGAATCCGCGGCGATCTAGCCATGACCAGGATGAAGTAAGAGTAAAATCTTATGGAGGTCCGAACCAGTTGGTGTTGAAAAATCATTGGATGAGTTGTGGCTAGGAGCGAAAGACCAATCAAGCCCGGTGATAGCTCGTTCTCTCCGAAATATATTTAGGTATAGCCTCATGTTAAGATCAGCGGAGGTAGAGCACTGGATGGACTAGGGGGTCTACCAACCTGCCAAACCCAATCAAACTCCGAATACCGTTGATTGTTGCATGGGAGTCAGGGGGCGAGGGATAAGCTTCGTTCCCGAGAGGGAAAGAACCCAGACCATCAGCTAAGGTCCCCAAATCTACGCTAAGTGATGAAGGATGTGTATTTGCTCTGACAGCAAGGATGTTGGCTTAGAAGCAGCCATCATTTAAAGAAAGCGTAACAGCTCACTTGTTCAGCGAATATGCGCCGAAAATTATTGGGACTCAAGCGTAGTACCGAAGCTATGGACTCGTAGCAATACGAGTGGTAGGAGAGCGTTCTGTAAGCCTGCGAAGGTGTTCCGTAAGGGATGCTGGAGGTATCAGAAATGAGAATGCTGGGATGAGTAGCGATAATGAGGGCAAGAAACCCTCACACCGTAAGTCTAAGGTTTCCTGGGCAAGGCTAATCCTCCCAGGGTAAGTCGGGTCCTAAGCCGAGGCCGTTGAGGCGTAGGCGATGGCAAACAGGTTTAATATTCCTGTACTATGTTCAGTGTGCGATGGGGTGACGCAGAAAGCTAAGTCTACCACCTGTTGGATGGTGGGGAAAGTGCGTAGGAAGGGGATCATGGCAAATCCGGGTTCCCGTTAATTCCGAAACACGAGACGAAGGGAGTCTTCGGACGAACGAAGTGACTGATGCTCCGCTGCCTAGAAAAACCTCTAAGTTTAGCTGAACATACCCGTACCGTAATCCGACACAGGTAGACGAGGCGAGTAGCCTCAGGTGCTCGAGAGAACCCTGGTTAAGGAACTCGGCAAATTAACCCCGTAACTTCGGAAGAAGGGGTGCCTGCGCAAGCAGGCCGCAGTGAAGAGGCCCAAGCGACTGTTTATCAAAAACACAGGACTCTGCTAAATCGTAAGATGAAGTATAGGGTCTGACAAGTGCCCGGTGCTGGAAGGTTAACACGAGATGTTAGCTAGGTTTCCTAGCGAAGCGTTGAATCGAAGCCCCAGTAAACGGCGGCCGTAACTATAACGGTCCTAAGGTAGCGAAATTCCTTGTCGGGTAAGTTCCGACCTGCACGAATCTTGTAACGACTTGGGCACTGTCTCAACCAGGGACTCGGCGAAATTGGAGTAGGGGTGAAGATACCCCTTACCCGCAGCTAGACGGAAAGACCCCATGAACCTTTACTGCAACTTGGTATTGTGTTTCGGTTGCGTATGTGTAGGATAGGTGGGAGGCATTGATTCCCTGGCGCAAGTTGGGGAGGAGCCAACCTTGAAATACCACCCTTATTCAATTGAAATTCTAACCTTAGCCCGTGATCCGGGCGTGGAACAGTGCCAGGGGGCCAGTTTGACTGGGGCGGTCGCCTCCTAAATTGTAACGGAGGCACCCAAAGGTTCCCTCAGCATGGTCGGTAATCATGCGACGAGTGTAAAGGCATAAGGGAGCTTAACTGCAAGACCGACAGGTCAAGCAGATGGGAAACCAGGGCTTAGTGATCCGGCGGTTTGAAGTGGAACTGCCATCGCTCAAAGGATAAAAGCTACTCCGGGGATAACAGGCTGATCTCGCCCAAGAGTTCATATCGACGGCGAGGTTTGGCACCTCGATGTCGGCTCATCGCATCCTGGGGCTGGAGAAGGTCCCAAGGGTTTGGCTGTTCGCCAATTAAAGCGGTACGTGAGCTGGGTTCAGAACGTCGTGAGACAGTTCGGTCCCTATCTACTGTGGGCGTTCGATATCTGCGAGGAGCTATTCTTAGTACGAGAGGACCGGAATGGACGTACCTCTGGTGTACCAATTGCCCTGCCAAGGGCACGGTTGGGTATCCATGTACGGAACGGATAACCGCTGAAAGCATCTAAGTGGGAAGCCAACCTCAAGATTAGATATCGCGTGGGATTTAATCTCCCTAAAGGGTCCTTGAAGACTACAAGGTCGATAGGTCACAGGTGTACATGCAGTAATGCATTCAGCCGAGTGATACTAATAACCCGTGCGGCTTGACTCCTTTTTTTACATTTTTGCGATAATGTGCTTCACCAACGAAACGTATGTTCTTCTGCTCTGCTTATTCAGACAAAATGTCTGGTGATCATGGCGGAGGGGAAACACCCGATCCCATTCCGAACTCGGCAGTTAAGCCCTCCTGCGCCGATGGTACTGCATGGTCAACTGTGTGGGAGAGTAGGTCATCGCCAGGCTTTATTTTTGAGCCCTGAACCGAAAGGTTCGGGGCTTTTTTCGTTTGTGCGCTTGCATATCACGCCGCGCCTTCTCAGACGGATCCATGACATTGTCTTCCGACGCAATACCCGGGAAACGTGATGCGGACACTCCCTGGCACTATCGACGAGTTCCTCGACTACATTCGGAAGGAGAGAGGCTTCTCTGAACTGACGGCCAAGGCGTACCTCACCGACCTTCTGCAATTCAGTTCGTTCGTGGCAAGCAACACCGGTGATACCTCGCTCTCATCGGCCATGTCCAAGGGCGTGCTGCGATCCTTCACGTACTCTCTGGCCTCACTCAACCTGAAGCCCCGCTCTGTGAGTCGGAAAGTAGCCGCTCTCCGGTCGTTTTCCAAGTTCTGCGCACGCCGTAAACTGACTGCGACCAATGCAGCGCGGACACTTGTCTCCCCGAAGCTTGACAAACCGCTTCCCTCGTTCCTCACCGAGAAGCAGGCCGAGCGGCTCGGGACCGACGTAGACACCACATCGACTCGATTGCGTGATCGGGCAATGATTGAGCTGCTGTACGGATGCGGGATGCGACTGTCCGAGCTGCACTCGCTCAATGCGAACACAATCAACACTCGTCAGGGCTCGGTCCGACTCCTGGGCAAGGGACGCAAGGAACGCATCGTTCCCGTCACTCAACAAGCCATGGACGCTGTTGCCGCGTACCTCGCGCTGCGCCGGTGCTCGCCGGCATCGGATGTGCCGCTGTTCGTCAACGCCAAAGGCTTCAGGTTATCTCGTCGACAGATTCAGCGTGTGGTCGAGCGGCAGATCACTTCGGTAAGTCAACAGAAGAAGCGAAGCCCGCATGTGCTTCGCCACACTTTCGCCACTCACATGCTCGATGGCGGGGCGGACATCCGCGCAGTGAAGGAGCTTCTCGGGCATTCCTCACTCTCGACAACACAGATCTACACCCATGTATCCAAGGAACGACTGCGCCAGGCCTACAGGCTTGCGCACCCGCGGGCCGGTCGCGACAACACCCCGTCGGTGTCGTGATGGAGTCCCTCTGTCTGAATCCGAGCAGAAGGACAAACCAGTTTTTTGGCCCGTCACTTGACAGGCATCCCTGACTACCCGTATCTTTCACTTCACGGCCTTGAACCCGAAATTCACGTTCCTCAACCTCAACCTGAGGGGGATGTATGCGTCGTCTGTTGTCCATGGGTATGTTGGCGGCAGTGGCATTAGGTGGATCGTCGTTTGCGCAGGACACGACGTCAGCGGACGCAACTCAGGCGGCTGCTGTACCGGCTGCAACTTCCAAGATGACGATTGCCCGTTCCCTCATGTGCACTGGCATTGTCAACCGTGAGCCACAGGGCGAGGCTACCAAATTTGCCAGTGATGTGGGCAAGATTTGCTGCTTCACTCAGATACAGGGCGGCGGAGAGGAATCACAGATCCAGCACAAGTGGTACCACAAGGGAAATCTGGTCAGCACCATCACACTGTCGGTGCCCGCAGCGACCTGGCGCACCAACAGCTCGCGTCCGATTCTTGCTACTCAGCTTGGAGCGTGGAAGGTTGAGATTGTGGACGTGGCCACTCGCGAAGTCCTGAAAACGCTGGAGTTCACCGTCGAGTAGCCCTGCTGCTGCAAATCAGTCGTAGTCGCCCCGATCACGTGTTGGCGTGGTTGGGGTTTTCCGTTTCCGACCGTGCATCACGAACTCGTTGCGCCCTGACACGATGAGCCGGAACCGGCAGTGCACGCATAGCAGTGGTTGCCAACCGCAATCCGCCTGATCGCCAGGCGCTCGAAGTCGAACTGTGAGACTGACCGGGGCTCGGGTCCGCCGATCGGCAGCCCCAGCATCTGGTTGAAGTCGCAGTCGTAAAGAGCGCCGTCCCATCCTACCGAGACCATGTTCCGACACATCGCGTTGTCAGCAGCGGTGGCATTGTACGCGCGGCACAGACTATCCATGTATCCGGCGTAGTTGTCGGAGCGCACCAGGTAGTCCAGATATCTTCCCACCGGACAGTTGGTGAGGCTGAAGAGCCGGCTGAATGTCACGCTGTGTTCATCGTGAAGGCGTCGACGGAACTCCCGCTCAAGCGCCTGCTGCGCCCCAGGCAGCACCGCGCCAACCGGGTTATGCACGATGTCCAGCATGAGGCCCGTGCGTTGATCGCCATAGCCGAGACCGTTGAGAAGTCGAAGCGCTTCGATGATCCCTGCAAACGCACCGTTCCCGCGCATGCGGTCGACGCGCTCGGACGAGAGACCCGGAAGCGATCCAACCACTTCCACACGGCAGTGCGCGTACAGGTCGGCAAACCGCCGGTAGATGGGGTCGAGAAGCACAACCAGGTTCGTGCGGACAATCAGTCGTCGGTCGAGAGCGGATGCCTGGGTGAGAAACCAGTCGAGGTGCGGATTCATTTCGGGCGCACCGCCGGTCACGTCGATGGTTGCGATTGGGTTGTCGGCCACGATGCGCAGGCATTGTTCCATCGTCTCTTTCGACATCTGCTCAGACCGGTACGGCCCCGCCTGCACATGGCAGTGCTTGCACGACAGGTTGCACCGGGCTCCCACGTTGATCTGCAGAATGTCAATTCCACGAGCCACCAGAGGGCTGCCGACTCTCGTGTCAAAGGACGGGATCTCGGCGGTGGTCTCGAGTGTCTGCAATTGCTCATCGGCACGCATGCTACATGTCTTTCTTGTTGGCGATCTTCAACATCTGTGTGGCATGGGCAAGAATGTCTCCTGCACACATGGCAGCTCCCACGTGGATGGCCTCCATCATCTCGTCTTTGGAGATTCCCAAAGACATGCACGTGTTGGTGCATGCGTCGATGCAGTAGGGGCAGTGGCGCACCGTGGCAACCGTGAGAGCAATAAGGGCTTTCTCCCGCTCCGAGAGCGCACCGGGCGACGTGGCACTTTCGTAGTACTCAAAGAACTTTTCGCCCTGGTCGGGCGCCTGGTCGGCAATCTTGGCAAACGCCTCAAGGTCCTTCGGATCGTAGTACGTGTCTGACATGCCACGCGCCTTTCTATGGGGGAGAGTTGTGCGTCGGTCTGGAGCAGGCCGACAGCCCGATCCCGTCTCGTAGAAAATAGTCACTTCGCTTGAGTGGGTGGGGGTGGAATCCGATCCGTTGAAGGCCACGTGAAGTTGCACACTGGTGTCCGCTGGAGCATCCGGACGCACGCGTCCTATCGTCCCTCGACCGGGACCACATGCAGATCCATCCGGTTCGTGCGCCGAATCACAGTGAGGGTGAGGGGTTGCCCCAGGCCGCCGGTTGACACAGTGGACTGGAAACCGAACGGATTGCCCACGGCAATCACCAGCTGGCCGACGGAGAGCGTGCCAGAGTCGCCCAATTCGAGATAGGGCAGTCCATTGGCATTCACGCGCACCAGTGCCAGGTCGGTTGGCGGGTCGTTGCCGACCACCGAGGCCCTCAATCGTGCGCTGTCGGTGAGCTGGATCTCGACGGACTGCATGCCTGAGACCACATGGCTGTTGGTCACGACATAGCCATCCGGAGCAATGGCAAAACCTGATCCTGCTCCCATTTGTTCGAACTCGGCGGAGTCGCGCGTTCTGCCAATCGACACGGCTGCCACCGCCGGGCCGACACTCTCAACCACGTCAACCACCGCGCGGGAGTATGCATCGAGCAAGTCCTGGTCTTTGCGGAGGTCTTCCTCATGCGATTGTCGGTGAACGCTGATGTCGGCAGGCAATGGCTTGGTCAGCGAGCTACTGAGCAGGGCTCTCACGGGCGGGCTCCTTGGTCGAGGGTGTTGCCACGAAGCTGAGTGCTGCTGAGTTGATGCAGTACCTCAAACCTGTGGGCATTGGACCATCGGGAAACTGGTGCCCCAGATGTGCGCCGCAACGCGTGCAGTGCACTTCCACTCGCACCATGCCATGAGACGTATCAACTTGCGTGCCGACTCGATTGTCGTCAATTGGAGCGTAGAACGAGGGCCATCCTGTTCCAGATTCGAACTTCGTGTCAGAACGGAACAGGTCCATTCCGCAACACACGCACTCGTATACGCCGTGGCCATGGTTGTTCCAGTAGGCGTTGGCGAATGCCGGCTCGGTGCCCTTCTCCCGGGCCACACGGTACTGCTCCGGTGTGAGCAGACGCTTCCATTCTTGTTTGTCGAGTTGTATGGGGGCACCCATGGTTGCATCCTCCTGGTTGAGGAATCGGCCAATTTCCGGTGGGGGTGTACGCGTTGCCGGGCTCTGCTGGGCGCACCCAGCCACGCACCATACATCGCACAGAAGCATACTCCCGCGCATGTGACCCCCCTGTTCGTCTCATGAAACTACGGGGGAGTGGATGACGATATTTCGCAGAGGGAGGACCCGCGCTTTCCGGCAGAGTCAAGCTGCATCGCGGTGGGATCTGCCGGCGACTCCCCGCAAGGGGAGCGCCAGGACCACGCGGGGCCGAGGGGTCGGAAACTGTGGACGCCTACGCGCGATTCTGGCACACGCAATGGAACTCGATGTTGCGCATGAGCGGCTCTCCCTCAGAATCCACAATGTCAAGAATCATGTTCATGATGGAGATCGGCGGCATCTGAATGATCTGCCTGTGGCCGATGATCGAGCCTTCGTATACTGTGATGGGAGGATTGCGGTCGGTGTGGGGGTCTCCGGTGTGGATGCGCAGTGCGAACTGTTTGATGCGCTCGCCATACAGAATGTCCTCCTGCAGAACCACATGGTCGATGAGCGTGTTCTGTGGGGTCTGGAAGATCCATCGCCGCTTGTAGGGTTCCACATTCTTCATTGTGGCGATGGGACTGGCGAATCGTCGCCGTACCTCCGCTCCGAACTCGACAAGACGCGATGCGTCTTTGTCCGGAAGCAGGCCCTCGGGGTTGGGCCCGATGTTCAGCAGAAGATTGCAGTTTCTTCCAACCGATGAGTAGTACAGGCCCATGAGTTCGTGCACAGACTTGACGGTGTGCTCATCGTCGGGTCTGAACCCCCATGAGTGCAGACGCATGCGGCAGTCACATTCGGCCGGCAGCCACTTCTGCGAGGCGCCACCATCGCCCGTTTCAACAACACTGGATGTCGGGCTGGGTGCGAAGCCAAATTCGTTGCCCACCCATCGGTAGTCGGGATCGCCCATGTTGAACACGAGGATGTCGGGCTGCAGATGACGGACTTTCTTCATGATGCGCGACCAGTCGAACACGTGGTTCTCGCTCCCAGCCCCGTCAAACCACACGAGGTCGATTGAGCCATAGTTGCCCAGAAGCTCCCGCATGTGCGCGATGAAGTAGTCGTCGTAGGTCTCTGCGTTGTCTCTGAAACTCGGGTTGTGATTGTCAAGAGGTGAGTAGTAGATGCCGACCTTCAGCCCGTGTCGACGGCATGCGCTCGTGAACTCCCCCACAACATCTCCCGTACCGTTGCGCCAGCTGCTCTGGCCCACCGAGAATCCGCCGTGTGCCGTGGGCCAGAGACAGAATCCGTCGTGGTGTTTCGCCGTGAGCACGGCGTACCTCATGCCAGCCTTCTTTGCGCAGGAGACCCACTGGTCGCAGTCGAGTCTGTCCGGGTGAAATGCATGCGGGCCCTTCGATCGCTCTCCGGGAATATGCGCGTAGGTGTAGAGGCCGAGATGGATGAAGAGTCCGAATTCCCAGTCCTGGAACTCGAGTTGTCGTGTGCTTGGGAGGGCTGTGCTCATGGGTGATCCTCGGGTGTTTGGGGTTCTCAGAAACTACATCCTGACCCGAACAGCGTCGGTTGTGCAACAGACCAAGAAACAGGTTGACAATGCTCGCTGGAGCCGGTATTATATCCCTATGTCGCGAGAAGGGACGGTCCTGCCTGCGTCCAGGTGCGCAATCAGCCCGTCACACATCCGGTGGTGACACCCGAAGGAGGCACCCAATGCCGCACGTTCTTAATCCGCAAGCGTACCCGCCGCTCAGCATTGCAGCCCGGCTGTATTGGACCATGGGCGGCGTGGTGCTGGTTCCTGCGGCTGGCCTGACCATGATACTGTCGCAGCCCGATCCGAATGTCCAGCACCACATGGCGTATTGGGGCATCGTGCTCAGCTTGATTCTGGTGCGACTGGTAGACGTGGTGCTTCTCAGAGGTCACACCCTTGATTGCCATCCCGCCACGTTGGCCCATTGGAAGGCCTACTCTCGCATTGTACTGGGGGTTTCGGCCATAGGCTGGCTGGCCGTGTACTTCATCACGCGGACGTCGTAGCTCCGTCGTCGTCAATTTCGTCGACGGTCGCGCACTCCTTGGCACAGGGCACGGACGCGGCAACTACTTCGCGTACGACAACTCGATCTTAAGCGAGCGGCCTCCCGATTGGCGCGCATCGGAGAGCACTGTCGCGCCCGACTTGAGGATCTCCCGCCTGAACACAATTTCCTTGTATCTGGCCCGCAGATAGAAGTTGCGGACTATCCATAAGTCAACGCCACCGCCCAATCCCACAGTCTCGAACTCCAGCGACCGCCGATTGTTGAGTCCGAAGAAACTCAGGTCGTATCGCGCCTCTGCAGACGCACTGAGCCGGTTGGTGACGAACTGACGCAGCTCCAACACGTCCCAGGCAATGCGCAGACGAGTGATCGGTGTGATCTTCCAGCTCAAATAGGGGAGCAGGTTGATGGGCTTGCGTATGCGCCCGAAGTGGTCTGATACCAGAACTCCCAGGCCAACCTTGAGGCGATCAGAGATGGTGATGCGGTGGTCGTAGATCAGGTGCGCGTACCAGGCATTCCCAATCGGAGCGTCGTTGTCACCCGCGAATCCCGCTCCGGCCATGAGTGTGCCATGTTGCCGCTTCAGGTCCAGGAGCGTAGCGCCGCCGAAGAGCCCGATGCGCCCCAGAAGCGGGCCGGCGATGACCTCGCCTCCCAGTCGGTACTCCCTCAACATGGCATCGACTTCGCCGGCAAAGAAGACCTTCTTGCCCAGAACGCGTGCAGAGGGAAGCGCAACGTACGCCCACCAAGTTGGGAAGGTAGCGTCGGCCTGAAGCGAGTCGCCCTTCACCTGGCAGGAAGAATGCTGTTCGTACCGAACCGTCGTGAGGTTATCGGCTGGGTCGGGCGGGGAGAGCGTTGTCGCGTGCGTCGACACGGTCAGCGCGATGGTGAGGAGCCGCTTCATCATTGGGGACGACCAGTCTCAGACGTGGGGTGTTGCGCACATGCAGGCGAGAAAGACGACCTCGAAGACCTCACTGGTCGCGCCAACGCAGTCGCCGGTGATACCTTGGATCCGCCGCATGAAGTACACGCACAGCAGCACAGCCGCGACCCCGGCAATCCCCACGGCCGCCGTTCCGTGCCATCCCTGAGACCAGTACACGAGTGCAGCGCAGGCGACGATCTCTGCTGCAAGAACAGGCAGGAACCGTCCACCCGAGCTGAATGGGTGCGCAGTGCCCTCGCTACCCCGTGCGTAGGGCATCATGCTCAGCATGAGCGCCTGCACGGTGCGCGCGAGCACCATGCTGAGTGCCACGACAATGGCAAGCCCGGAGACCACGAGCTGTCCGCAGAGCGCAGCCTTGAGCAGCAGATCGAAGCCCACCGCAGTGGCGCCGAAGCAGCCGATGCGGGAGTCCTTCAGGATGCGCAAGACACTGTCGCGGTCTCTGCCGCCCAGGAATGCATCTGCGGAATCGGCGAGCCCGTCAATGTGCAGCGCACCGGTGAGAGCTGCTCCTGCGAGGCAGGTGAGGGCGCCCACAACAAGCGGCTGACCGCCGAAGATGGCCGCTGAGCCATTGCCTACAGCGGCGACGAGTGCGCCCAGCAGAGCGCCCACGCCCACAAACCACGGCAGACTCCGGGACATGTCCCTGGCGTCGCGGCCCGGAATGGGAATGGTGGTGAGCGTGCGAACCGCAGTTACCAACGCGTCAATCATGGCGTCCGGAGACCCCTGCCGATGAGAATGTTGCCATTTGATGGTAGCAGTTCATGGCCTGAGCAATGATCTGCATGGCCAGCGCCGCACCCGTACCTTCGCCCAGTCGCATGTCAAGGTCAAGAATCGGTCGCACCCCAAGCGAGGAGAGCACCCGGCGGTGGAACTGCTCGTTTGATGCATGGCCAAAGAAGAGGTACTCCTTTGCCACCGGGGCAGCCTTGACGACGGTGAGTGCGGCCGTTGTTGCGATGAATCCGTCGACGACCACCGGAATTCGCTTCTTCGCGCACCCGAGAATGAAACCGACCATGCCGGCGACCTCGTACCCGCCAACGCGTCGAAGTGCGTCGAGTGGCGTCTTGTTCCACTCTCGTCGGTGAAAGGTAACGGCGTCGGCGATCACGTGGCGCTTCTTGTCGAGCACGGCACCCTCTGCACCGGCGCCGCGGCCAACCGTCTCAGCGCCGTCGCAGCCCATGAGCAGTGCGCACAGGGCGGACGCAGAGGATGTGTTGCCAATGCCCATTTCGCCGATGCCACAGAGGTCTGCCTCGCACGACTGCGCCAGGCTCATGCCTGCGGCAACGGCGCGTTCACATTCGGGGTTGGTCATGGCCGATTCGCGCAGGAAACTGCGCGTGCCTCTGCCCACTTTGGCAATGTGCAGGCCCGGTGCGGGAGTGAAATCGGCATCCACACCCATGTCAACTACGGTGCAGTCGATGCCTGCGTTCCTGCACATCACACTGATCGCCGCGCCACCTGCCACCATGTTGTGCACCATCTGGGTGGTGACTTCCTTTGGGTATGGTGCGACACCCTCTGCGGTGATGCCGTGGTCGCCGGCAAAGACATACATGCCGCTTCTCGTGATGCGAGCCTCCTCACTCTTGCGGCAGAGACAGTACTGCAGCGCAAACTCTTCGAGGCGTCCCAGGCTCCTGGGCGGCTTGGTGAGGTCGTCGAGGCGGGCGGCAATCTTCTTGCTGAGCGATGCGTTGACTGTGGTGGCAATTCCGGTTGTGAGGTTCATACTGACATGTCCCTTCGGTAAGTCGATCTGGTCGGTGATTGAAAATACGCTGAGCGAAGGGCCTACTGCTGCGGCTTCACCTTCATGGCCACACCGCAGACGCACAGATACACCTCGTCAGCCACACCAGCCACCTGCTGGCTGAGCCTTCCGGCCTCATCGCGGAAAACACGTACCCCGGCGTCAATCGGGACGATGCCCCAGCCAACCTCGTTGGTGACGATCCAGAGCGTACCGGTGCTGAGGGACCTCCAGCGCTGCAGTGCCTTCACCAGAGCGGCTGTTTGCCCGCGAATCGCCGACGCTTGACCGCCAGCAACATGCCACACGTTGCCCATCCATACAGTCAAGCAGTCCACCACAGCAGCACAGTCGGGCGGGAGAGCTGCGACGGCGCCGCACAGGTCTGACGGAGCCTCAACGGTTGTCCACGCAGGCCCGCGCTCGCGTTGATGGGTGGCGATGCGCTCCTGCATCTCTGCGTCAAGCGCCTCGGCTGTGGCCACGAAGATCTTCGGGCACAGCGGCGATGATTCTGCTCTGCCAAGCGCGTAGGAGCTCTTCCCGCTCCGCGCCCCGCCGGTTACCAGGATGATCGAGCCCAAGTATCCCTCACTACATTGATTGATTCAAATGTGTCGGTCTCGTTGAAGACCTCAAGGGTCAGCACGTGCGGGTACTTCGCACGCGCGAGTATCCCGAGGAAGTACCTGACAAGTTCCGGGTCGCTCTTTGCCAAAGATACATGGTCGGTCCTTCCCGATACACCGTGAAGGTGCACAATGCGGCAGGCAGGGAGCATCTCCTCACTCTCGCGGATCCAGGAGTCGATGCGGTAGAGCCACAAATGCCCGACGTCAATGCACGTTGAGAGGCCCAGGTCCTGCACAATCTCCTGGTGCCAGTGCCAGGGATAGCTCAGGCACTCCACGCAGAGAAGTCGAGGGTCGACTCCGGAATCGCGGAGGATCGACGACGCCACCTCACGGCACCGAACTCGCCACGCAGCCACCTCGGACGTCTCGGCACCGGGACGGATGCCCTCGAAGTGCAGCAGGTATCCGTAGGGGTTGAGGTGAGAGAACCGCTCGATGATCCTGCAGTGCGACGCGCACATCTCCGCTCTCTCCGCGTCGCTCTCCGAGCCCGCCTTGCGGTCGGTGGGCAGGTGCACGGTGAAGGTGGTGTTGTGCTGCGTGCCCAGCGATGCCAATGCGTCAATGTCAACCGGCGACGGCAGGTTAGACATCTCAGGCGACTCAAACAGCACCAGCTCAATATCGTCGACCAGTGGGGCCATCATCTCCACATTGGGCAGGATCTCGGCGGGAATCACGTAGGAGGTGCAGCCCAGGCGCAGGGGAAGTGCGGAGTGGGGAGTGGGGAGTGCGGAGTGTTGTTGGGGACCTCGGTCCATGGCGGTTCCTGTCAGACGGGTCATTTCTGCGAGGTCGTCGAGGAGTTGACAACTCCGCACTCCGCATTCCCCACTCAGCACTACACCTCAATGCCCTTGCGCGCCTTCACACCTGCTCGATAGTAGTGCTTGACTTCGCGCATCTCGGTGACCAGATCAGCCGCCTCGATCACCAGTGGATGCGCCCCTCGTCCTGTGACAACAACCTCGGTCTTCGGGTGTCGGGCTGCCAGCGCTGTCAGCAGCGTCTGAACCTCGAAGAGTCCGCATGTGACGGCGACATTGGCCTCATCGAGGATGACGAGGTCGTACTCCCCGGATGCCATTGCCGCAGTTGCCTCGGTCAACCCGTCAGCAGTTCTCCGGACATTGCCCGCGCTCGGAAGCCCCTTGATGAAACGACCATCTCCGTATTGGCGGACCGTCACGCGGTCGCCGAGGCGCTCAAGGCCTGCGATCTCGCTGTACCGGCCGGACTTGGCGAATTGACCGATGAACACACGCATGCCCGCGCCAACCGCCCGCAGTGTCAGGCCCAGAGCAGCGGTCGTCTTGCCCTTGCCGTCGCCAGTGTAGACTTGGAGATACGCCTTCTTCACGAAGCCCTCCTTGATGCTCAGAAATACGACTGGTGGCTCTTGCGGAACAGTATCCACAGAAAGAACGGTCCCCCGCACAGCGCAGTGATGATGCCGACCGGAATCTCTGTGGGAGGGGCGATGGATCGCGCCACCGTGTCGCTGAGCGTGAGGAACGTCCCGCCCGCCAGAAATGACGTTGCCGCCAGCATGGTGTGCTTGGGCGCCCGCAGCATCATGCGGCAGGCATGCGGCGCCATGATGCCGACAAATGCGATTGGTCCGCACACTGCTACGACCGCCGCGATCATCACCGATGTTGCGATCAGCAGAGTATTGCGGCTACGGGCCACGCTCACCCCGCGAGTAGTCGCGATGTCCTCGCCGGTCACGAACTGATCGAGCTTGGGCAGCAACAGCACCACCACTGCCAGCGACCCGGCAAACAGTGGCGCCATCACGGCAATGGCATCCATGGTCGCCCCGTCAACGCCTCCCATGGTCCAGCGAATGATCTGGAACGTGTAGCGCAGGGGGCTGATGTAGTAGACAAACATCAGCATGCTCGAACAGAGCATCCCCACAATCACTCCCGCCAGCAACAGCGACGTCGAAGAGCCGCTCTTCAACTGAGCAAAGACGTACACCAGGGCCATGGCAGCCAGCGCACCCGCAAAGGCGCCCACCGAGACCAGAGAGAGACCGATCAGCGATCCACCGATACCGCCCGCAATGCACAATGCCGCTCCGAGAGACGCTCCGGATGAGATGCCCAGCGTGAATGGGTCGGCCAGTGGATTGCGGAAGAGCGCCTGGTACACCATGCCGCACAAGGCTAGCCCTCCGCCCGCGAGGAATGCCGCAATCGTCCGTGGTACCCGGATAGATGTGAAGATGTACCGCGTCTGTTCGTCGGCCATGATGGAGCCAATCGACAGCATGCGCATGCCCATCAGCGGCGTGATCACCAGAGCCGCCAGTGCAGCCACTGAGAGTGCGATGAGGACCGTGACGTCGCGCATCTTCATGGGAGTCCCCCGGCGCAGCTCATCCACGGCGCGAACATCACCGCTCCGTCGTCGGGCGAGGTGAATCGTCGAAACTTGACACTGTAGATGTCTTCGAGAATGCCCGGCGTCTTGGCCATGAACTGGCCCACATTGCCGGCAAAGAAGACCGATCCCTCGCGCAACGCCAGGACATGTGTGTACCGGTTGAGCGCCGCATTGACATCGTGCGTCACTGCGATTACTGTGACCTCGTACTCCGCGTGAATCCGCTCCAGTACCTGGTAGAACATGGCATCGTGATGCGGGTCGAGAAACGAGGTTGGCTCGTCCAGCAGCATCAGCTTGGCCTGCTGCGCCACGGCTCCAGCCAGAAATACGCGCTGGGCCTCTCCTCCACTGAGGGTCGTGAGCGGGCGTTCGGCGAATGCTGCAACGTCGGTGAGCTTCATGGCCTTGTCGGCTGCCGAATGGTCGTCGCGCGTGGGCAGCGCCAGCAGTCCTTGCCACGCATACCTGCCCAGCATTACGTAGTCGCGCACGGTGTAGGGGATGGCGCGTCCGGTTGCCTGCGGAACGTAGGAAATCAGCCGTGCCCTCTCCCGGGGCGCATACGCCGCTACCGGCCTGCCCTCGATGGTGGCCTCCCCCAGTATCGGCGCAATCAGCGATGCCAGGCACTTGACAAGCGTCGATTTTCCGCTGCCGTTGCGTCCTATGATGGCCCACCGCTCGTTGGCCGCGACCGACCACGAGACCTCGCGCAGCACGGGTGCCGCGCCGTAGCCGGCAGTCAGGGCGCTTGTTGTGAGCAGTGGCATGGTGGATGTGTCAATCGGTAGTGGAAACCGGCTGTTCGCTCACAATGCGCCGCAGATCGGCCAGCAGTAGAATGAACCGTGGTCCGGGAATTGTTGCGTAGTCCTCGCTGATGCAGTACACACGGCCATGCTTGACTGCCGGAAGCGTGGGCAGGCTCTTCCAATCTGCCGATACCTTCTCGCACGGCATCGACGTCATGGACGAGCCCACGTCAATCACGATGTCGGGTTGCAGTGAGAGAATGCCCTCGCGCGAGATTTGCGGGAATGTGGCTGCGGAATCGGGCATGGCATTGACACCGTGCGCAGCCCGAATCAGTTCGTCGTAGAACGCGCCTCTGCCGGCGGCATAGACGCTTGACACTGCTCCGCTGCCAATGGCATCTCTGCCAATGCACATCAGGACCCGGGGACGCGTCCCGCTCGTGTCGCGCTCCTGAGCAGCCGCACGGAACGCCGCGACCAGACTGTCGGCCGCGACCTCGCGAGCGCATACTCGTCCGATTGCCACGAACGACGAACAGAGACCGGCAAAGCTCTGGTTCTCGATGTCGATGAACCGAACCCCGTGCGCAGCGAGGAACTGCTTCACCTTGTCGTGCTCGCGCATGAGAATCACCAAGTCGGGTCGCAGCGAGATGATCTTTTCAAGGTTGGGGTTGAAGTAGCCGCCTACCTTGTCAAGAAGGAGCGCCGAGTCGGGGTATTTGCAGTAGTCGGTGACTGCGACGATTTTGCTGCCCAGACCGAGAGCGAAGAGTGTCTCGGTGATGCTGGGGGCCAGGGAGACGATGCGTTGGGGGGTGGTGGACGAGGCGCCGGTTGAGGGCGCTTTTGCGGTGCAGCCGACCATGGCCGCGACGCACAGAAGCGCGTACAGCAATGCACCAGCGGCGCCAGGGTAGGCTGCCCGACCGTGATTGTCCACCGACGAGTGCATAGGGATCCTCACAATGCCACGCATCCTCAGTTGGAGAGATTGCTCTGATACTGCACGGTGCCTGCCCGCAACTGGTCAACCGATGCGGCTATCAGTCGGTTGGGCATGCCTTGCTGGCTTCCGCGCTCCAGCACAAACACCTGCCCGTTGAACGACGTGATACCATTGTCGGTTGCAATGCCGTTGGCCAGAAGGTTGGGGTACCGCTGGGTGGTGTCTGTCAAACTCAGGATGCCCACATTCGCTTCGGCGTATCCTTCGTCGCGCGTTGTTGCCACCAGGTACTCACCACAAATGGTCAATCCGCTCGGAATCATGCCGACGTCGAATGGTCCGGCCACGATCGTGTCGGTGGCAGGATCGACTACCATAATGCCCGGCTTCGTTGTGCTCTGGTCAGCCACGTAGAGCAGGTTTCCGTCGTACACCGCCCCGCCGAATGCGTTTCCGATCCTCGGCACTGGCCCAACTACTGCGCCAGTGGTCGGGTTGAACTCCACCAGCTGGTTTGCGTAGCTGGTGGCCGACTGGGGCATCACGGTCACGTATGCCTTGCTCGCCGCCACCACTGTCAGCTTCTCGATGTCGCCTCCCAGTGCAGCCTCTGTGACGACCGTTCCCAGGGATGAGTCGGAGGTCAGATCCACGGCCTCAATGCACCCGTCGTCAACGTAGAAATTCCCCGCACACGCCACGAACAACCGCGACCCGATAGCCTCCATGGCCGTGGGGTTCTTGCCCTGCAAGCGGATGGCGTCCAGTACCGCATCGGTGTTCACGTCAATCACTACAATGAGGCTCGTGTCTGCAGGCACCCATGAGGTGTATGTGCCACCGTCAACCATCCGCAGTCGTTGGCACGCCACGTACGCTTTGTCCCCGTACACCTTCACGACGTCCATGTAGGGATAGGGTTCGGCGCTGTCAGATCCTGCGTATGTCTTGTATGCAGAGAGGTCGATGCTACCGGTCACAGTTCCATCTGTCGGATTGACAACAACAAGTTCGGCGCTCTGCCACTGCGTAATATACGCTTTTGTCGCACTGACGGCTGCCATGCTTTTGATGTTGGTCCCCAAGCGCAGGTTGGGTCCGCTTCCCGCAGGGTCGCCGTCGCAGCCCATCAGTACACACGCTCCTACCAGAGCCAAGACCCATTTCTTTGAAGCTGTCACGCAACCCATGAGATTCTCCTTGCCTGCGTTAGAGTGAGAGCGAACAAATGAGGTAGAATGCTCGCCCTGGTAGAGGGGAGCCGAAGAAGTCGTCGTTGATCACGTTCAGGTAGTTGTCGACTCTGAATGTGACTGCCGCGTGCTGACGGAATGTGTACGCCGCATAGGCCCCGGCAACCGGATCCTCCTGGTCGCTCCTTTGTGTGTTAGCCATGCTCAGGTAGTACCGGGATCTGACAAGAAGGGAATGGCCCAGGGAAAACCCGTGGAGACTACCGGTCGCTCGCACACAATCGATGAACTGCGGCTGAAGCGCCTCCTGGTTGCCCACAAGCGAGGCGTCCGCGGCCTGGGAGATCCGGTTGGTGCACAGTGTCAAGCTGTTGGAGAGGTTCAGCCACTTCCACGGTGTGACCGCGGCATCCCACTCTGCGCCCGCGTGCACAATGGCGTCGTAGTTTCGCGGCACGAATACGCGCTGCGACTGCATGAGGGCCACGATCTGGTCGCGGGTCTGCCCGATGTAAACCGACAGTGATGACTCAACCAGCCTGAGCTTCACCGATGCCCCCAACGACGCCTCCACGCGCGTCTCAGGTTTGAGCGCGGGATTGCCGGCATAGTTGCCGAAGAGTCCAAACTTCTCTGTGAAGTTGGGAGACCGCTTCACCCATTTGCCTGCTGCGGTGACGGCAAGTTGCGGGTTCGCTCGCCACTGCACGTGTATCTGCCCTGCCGGCAATGACTCCCACGCGAGCGGCTTCCCCCCGTAGAACACGCCGAACAGGTAGTATCCCTCATTGTAGTCGCGCTGCATTCTCTCAACGAACTCAACTCCAGCCTGGAGGGCATCGGTCCTTGCCGAGAGCTCAAATCCCGCTAGTCCCTGAGAACGGCGTGCTCCGGGCGAGGGAAGGCCGCTCTTGTTAAGGAAATTCTCGATGCCATAGCGTTCGTAGTCGGCAGCTACAATGGCCGTTGCAGAGATGAAGGAACCAACTTGCCGCGAGAGGGTTGCCAGGCCGGAAGCATAGGGAAACCGTTCTTCGTAGTCCTTGTCGCCGCCCAGGTAGAAGGACCCACCTTGATCGATGAGTCGCTGCGTTTTGAAACGGCCCGCTGCTTGGACCACCGCTGACCAGCGTGTGCCCGGGGTTGCTTCGTAGCGCAGCGAGCCGTTGGCAGTTCGGCCTCGCAGCCGTGCAGAGGCGGGCGCACGGGGATCCTGATACGCGAAAAGTCCCTCCTCGAACTGTGAGTACGATCCCGTCAAACGCATCATGTTGTCGGTATTGAGATGCACGGTGCCGCCGTAGGTCGCCGAGGTGGAGAAGAAGTCGTTGTTCGGCTTGTTGGCGATGACCTCGTCGCCGCGGTTGTACGGTGAATCATCGAAATAGTACGGGTAGTTGTTCTTGGCGCTGGCATAGTCGAACACAAGCGAGTGTGACGTGATGCCAATGCTGCGGCGGGCGAGCAGACCCGCCTTGTGGTAACCGAAACTGCCAAATTCGCAGGAGCCTTGCGAGATGTCGCGTGTGGGAACCGTGGAGATCTGGATCACACCGCCCGCATTCATGGCAAAGTACTCCAGCGGCGCAATCTCGCGATGCACAGCCACATTCTGCACCGCACCCAGGGGCACCTTGCCGATGTCAGCAGCTCCGCCCACTGCGGAGTTCATGGGTACGCCATCGAGCAGCACTTCCACTTGTTGCGTGGAGCTTCCGCGAATCGAGACTGCGGCGTACTCGCCCACGCCACCCACACGTTGCACGGTGACGCCAGCCACGTTCTCAAGCACTGAGCCAAGGTCCAGATACTTCCCGCGCAGGTCTGCTGCATCGAGCGAAATCGATGACGGCCCAAGTCTCTCAAATGGCCGCGAGCGCACAACCATGGTGTCCAGGTTCTGTGGCTGTCGGGGCCTGGTTGCGGTGTGTGCGGTGTCTGCGGGGATCGGGGTCTCCATCACTCCAAGCGGCGGCGTTGACACCTGAGACTTGATCACGGTGTCTTGTGCAGGGGTGACGATCCGAACGGTGTCTCGGGAGGTTGGCTGCGCCGACGAGTCTGCTGCGATCGCGGTCACTTGCGGACTCGGAGCCACAGCCCCGGAGTCCACGGGTTCGGACGCATGCACCGTCCAGCACAGACAGCACAGCACGATCACCACATATGCGTATGCACGACATCGACGAAACACGGGAGCAAAGACCTCCGCGATCCCTTTCCTCGGGGATCACTGGCAGTGTGGAAACTGCACGCTTTCAAGCAGGTCTTCTGGCTCTCCCGGTTCGACCGGCCTTCCCACGCTACGTGTGTAGCACAGTGGCCTGTGTGGTGATCGAACGCTCATCCCGTTTTGAGGCGGGATCAGGATTACAGCGGCGGGACCGCTCCGGATTTACACCGGATTCCCTGGCGCATGAAAGCGAATTTCGAAAGAACGACTGAGTGACGCGTATAAAAATAATGCCTGCGCCGGACGTGTCAAGTTGAGGGCTCGGTCTGCATGACCATCGAAGGTGCGCCACACGTATTTTGTGAGCACGCTGTATGCACAGCCCGCCAGCGAAGGAGCGTGCCGATGAACCAGTTCGTACAAGTCGATCCTCGAGTGTGCAACGGCAAGCCCGTGGTATCCGGAACACGGATTCCAATCACGGTTGTTCTGGACCAGCTTGCGGACGGAAACTCCATCGAGGATGTGGTGCGCAAGTACCCGGGGCTTACTCGGGAACAGGTTGTGGGTGTACTCCAGTATTGCCATTCTGTCATTGACCACACCGAACTTGAGCCGCTTGCCGCATGACACGCCCCGCGCCCCGGCTCCTCCAGGATTAGTTGATTGATTGCGATGTGGCGGAGACCCTGCGAGAGCACGGCGGTCGAGACTTCCGCACTATGCTTGTCATCGTGCGCAGAACAGGAATCCGCTGGATCACAACCGGCTGACCGGTCTCACCCCTCAACCCGGATCGATGTCACCGGGCACGACGACACTGCCTCGTTGCACGTGTCAATGCTTGCGGGCGGCACGTCATCGGGCTTGGCCACTGCCACGGGTCCCTTCATCTCGAAGACTTCCGGACACAGTGACACGCACAATTCGCATCCTATGCAGGTGTCTTTGTCAACAAATGCCTTCATGGTCGTCAACCCCCTTGGTTGTTCTGTCCGCAGCCCGCGGTTCGTAGACCCGGCCGCTCCTTCTCACTTCTCCTCCTTGGCCCTCACCATCACCAGCACCATCTTGAACCGTCCGTCCGCCCGAACGGCGTGGGGGCGATTCGCAGGCATGATCACAGCGCACGGCGACTTCACTACGTTCTCGACACCCTCAATAGTCACGATGGCTGTCCCATCGATGACCTGCAGGAGTGCGTCGAAGGGCGCGGTGTGTTCGCTGAGTCCTTGCCCTGCATCAAACGCGAATACGGTGACCGTACCCTCGTTCTTGTCGATGATTGTGCGACTCACGACAGCGCCGTCCTGATAGCCCACCAGCGCGTTGTAATCGAAGACTCGTGCCACCAGCTTCGGGTCGGTGCCTTTGCGCTCTGCCATGATCGGCGCCTCCGTGAAATGCAGTGCCCCCTCTCCGCATCGAGGAGGGAGCACCGCCGTGAACACTGCGGTCCAGCCTACTTCGCCAGGATCGACGCCAGATCCGCTTCCGCAGTCGTGATCGGCTTGATGTCAAACTTCTCGACAAGGAAGTTCAGCACATTCGGCGTCACGAATGCGGGCAGTGTGGGTCCGAGCCGGATCCCCTTGATCCCGAGCGCGAGAAGCGACAGGAGAATGACCACAGCCTTCTGCTCGTACCAGGACAGGACGAGTGAGAGCGGCAGATCATTGACCCCGCACTTGAACGCATCTGCCAGCGCCAACGCGATCTTCACTGCTGAATATGCGTCATTGCACTGTCCAACGTCAAGAAGGCGCGGGATTCCGCCGATGTCACCCAAGTCCATGTAGTTGAACCGGAACTTGCCGCATGCCAGGGTGAGGATCACCGTGTCTTTGGGCGCCTTCTCAACCAACTCAGTATAGTAGTTGCGGCCCGGCTTGGTGCCGTCGCATCCACCCACCAGGAAGAAATGCTTGATCGCCCCGGACTTCACCGCGCCAATCACCTTGTCTGCGACGCCCAGTACTGCGTTGCGGCCGAAGCCGGTGAGCAGGTTCGGTCCCTCCTTCTCGTCAAGGCCACCGAGCTGCTTGGCCTTTGCAATGACTGCGGAGAAGTCGGTGCGGTTGACGTGGGCAACACCCGGCCACGCAACCAGACCGGTGGTGAAGACGTGGTCGGCGTAGCTTGTGCGGGGCTTCTGGATGCAATTGGTCGTGAAGAGAAATGCAGCCGGAACCCCGTCGAACTCGCGCTGCTGATTCTGCCAGGCTGTGCCGAAGTGTCCGGCCAGGTGCTTGTACTTCTTGAGGCCCGGATACCCATGAGCCGGGAGCATCTCGCCGTGCGTGTAGATGTTGACGCCGGTGCCGTCGGTCTGTTTGAGCAGCTCCTGCAGGTCGAGAAGATCGTGGCCGGTGATCACGATGGCCGGGCCCTTGCGCGTGCCGGTGGACACGGGCGTGGGCTGCGGGTGGCCGAATCGGGTGGTATTGCCTTCGTCAAGCAGTTCCATGGCGCGGATGTTGACCGTGCCACACTCCAGGGCAAGACCTGCAAGCTCGTCGATGGTTGGCGTTGGGTTGTTGAGAGCGGCCAGCGCCTTGTGCAGGAATGCCCATACTGAATCGTCGGATTTGCCGAGGATGAGTGCGTGGTCGGCGTAGGCTGCCATGCCCTTCAGGCCGTAGATGAGCAACTGCTGCAGCGACCGGAGGTCGGGGTCTGCGGCGCCAGAGGCAACGCCACACTCTGCGGCCTGTTCGAGCAGTTCGCCTGATGTATCGCCGGGCACAAACGTCGCAGTGGGCGGCAGATTCGCATCGTCGATGTGAACGAACTTGGCCTTGGCTGCATCGCGGTAGAGGTGGAGTGCCTTTGTCCGGATGGCTTCACCCTGGCGAATTACCGCATCGAGCCGCTCGGGATCGAAGTTGACATTCGTGACCGTGGTGAAGAGGGCTTCCGCCGTGTAGCGGTTGATCTCGTCATCGGTCTTGCCGAGCAGACGCGCCTCGTGTGCGAGCCACCCGATGCCTTTGAGCTGGTGAATGATCACGTCCTGAAGTCCGGCAACGTCCGGCTGCTTCCCGCATACGCCAACCTCTGTGCATCCTTTGCCGTGGGCCGCCTGTTCGCACTGATAGCAGAACATACTCATCTTCGTCAATCCTCCATGGTTTGAGTGAATCGGTCCGGTTTCTGTGACACCAATCAACTGCGCGAGGGCGGGGATGGCGCCCCGACCCGGAATCTCGTCTGTGCGTGGGCCTGCAGGTGGTGGTATTGCCCCACCTCAAACCCAATCCTCGCTGAGAATCTGTCCCTGAATACCCACCACGATGGCTTTGATGGGCACCTTTCGGGTGGCCTTGGCCGCGGCAGCCTGTGCCAGACGCAGCAGTCCCCCGCAGCACGGCACCTGCATGATCATCACGGTGAGCGTGTTGATCTTTGCGTCGTCAATCAGCGAAGTGATCTTCTCCTCGTAGCTCTCCTGGCCGTCGTCGAGCTTCGGGCACGCAATGGCCAGAACCTTGTCCTTGAGATGGTCCTTGTGGAAGTCGCCCAATGCGTATGCTGTGCAGTCGGCCGCAAGCAGCAGATCTGCCCCCTGGTAGTGCGGCGCCTGCGGGTTGATCAGATGCATCTGCACCGGCCAGTGCGTCAGATGCGATGGGCGTGTGCCGGCCGACTCCTGGGCGGCGGGCTCCTTCTGCGCAAACGTCATGGTGCGCGATCCGGGACATCCGGTGTGGGGCTCGTGCATGGTGGCTCCCTTCTCTTGTGGTATGGGTATGTTCTGCTCTCTGAGATAGCTCTCGGCGGTCTTGACGTAGTCGAACTGTTTGTGGTCGCGCAGGTGCTTCAGATGTGCGGCAATAGTGCTGGGACCCTGCGTGACGATGTTGGCCATGACCTTGCGCTCATCGTAGTCTTCGGCCTCCCGCTGTTCGATCGTGATGGCGCCTTCCGGGCAGTGGCCCAGGCAGGCGCCCAGACCGTCGCACATGAGGTCACTCACCAGCCGCGCTTTGCCGTCAATGATCTGGATCGCGCCTTCGGGGCAGTTGGGGATGCACAGTCCGCATCCCGTGCAGGTATTCTGGTCGATTGTGATGATGTTCCGCTGCACTGGTGCTCTCCTTGATCGGGATTGTCGGTGTCCGCGTCTGCCCTGCCCTATAAATATCGCATCATCCACCCTGGCACACCTTGATCCGGATCAAGAAGTGCTCGTGGTAGCATTCATGCTGGATCGCGCCCAGTCTGGGATGGCCGCTGCTGGAAACTTCCCCGTGCTACTGCGGAGAGGCCGCGGAATCGCTGAGACCGCGCCATTGAGCACCCCCGATGCGCGATGTAGTTTAGGTCAGCATTGTCGGGAGAAACTGTATCGGTATCGGACGCTTCCATGAAGAACATGATCAAGAGGGCCTTCAAGTACTTCGGCAAGGGACTGCTGGTCCTGCTCCCGCTTCTGGGCACTGCCTACATCCTCACCGCACTGTTCAGACTCATCGAGCGGACCGCCATCGATTGGGTAGTGGTGTTCATCCCCGAGCGGTTTCGCGTGTACGAGTGGGTGGTGGGTGGCACCGAAGCTGTGACCGCAGTGGTGCTCTTCGGCATGCTGGCCGGGTTGGGCCTCATTGCCAGCACGCTCTTCGGGAAACGACTTGTCGGGTTCTTCGAAGGACTTGTCAACGCTATCCCTGTTGTCAAGAATATCTACCAAACCATCCGCCAGGCAGTCGATCTTATCGGTCTACGCAAGACCATGGGCACCATGCACCCGGTGCTGGTGGAGTACCCAACGCCGGGGCTGTGGGCGATCGGGTTCATCACTGGCCCCTGGGAGAAGCGGCTCTCACCCAATCCCGATGTGTCGTTTGTTACAGTGTTCATCCCGACAACGCCCAACCCCACCAGCGGGTTTCTCACCGTTGTTCCGCTCGACAAGGTGCGGCCTATCGACGTGCCGGTAGAGTCGGTACTCAAGATGATTCTCACCGGCGGCATGGTCAAGCAGTGAGTTGCTTCCGGCGAGGCGGAATGCCCCGGAGAGTTCTTGCGGAGACGTCGGGCGGGAGTGCTACCACATTCTGCTGGAGTGCGATGCGATGAAATCGTTCTGGCTCTGCTTCATACCGCTGTTCGTCGCTGTCGATTCGTTCGGCATTCTGCCGCTGTTCATGGGGATGACCGAAGGAGTTGACGAGACGCGCAAGCGTCGCATAGTGGTTCAGTCGGTGATAACTGCGCTGAGTGCGGGCCTGGTCTTTCTTCTGGGCGGCAAGTGGATTCTGCGGTCTCTGGGCATCACGATTCCCGATTTCATGGTGGCTGGCGGAATCGTGCTTTTTGTACTTTCTGTCAACGATTTGCTCTTCTGGGACAAACGTCACCACCGCATCGATGCCGAGAGCCTGGGTGCGGTGCCCATTGGCGTGCCCCTCATTGTGGGGCCGGCTGTGCTTACCACGGGGATACTGCTGGTCGATCAGTTCGGCTTCGCTCTCACTGCCACTGCGCTGTGCCTCAATGTGCTGATTGCGGGTACCGCCTTCTACTTCTCCTCGCTACTGGAGCGCGTGCTGGGCAAGACGGGCTCTCGCGTCATGTCAAAGCTTGCCGCGCTGCTGCTGTCGGCCTTCGCGGTCATGATGGTTCGCAAGGGTATGACGCAGATACTCGGGTAGCGGACGCCGCCGGTCACTACCCCCGAAACACGAAATACACCGCGCCGACCATGCACAGTCCCGCCCACAGGAAGTTCAGTTTGACCGGCTGGTGCATGTAGAGCACTGCAAACGGCACAAAGACTGCGAGAGTGATGACTTCCTGGATGATCTTGAGTTGGCCGAGGGAGAGCGTGCCGTAGCCGGCGCGATTGGCCGGCACCTGGAGCAGATACTCGAAAAGCGCAATGCCCCAACTGACAAGTGCGGCAACGATCCACGGCTTGTCGCGCAGATTGCGCAGGTGGGCGTACCAGGCAAATGTCATGAACACGTTGGATGCGGTGAGCAGAAGCACGGTCTTCAGCGCTGCCGGCATGGCGTTTTCTCCTCGGTGGATCCCTCATGGAGCGGGCTGTGACACCTGCCAAAATACACGCTGATTCGGGCGTCTGCCGGCCTGATCGCGGAAGAGGGTGGGGCGTCCGTCAGCGTTGCAGGACGCGCACAGATGCCAGTCTCGGCGAATGAGGCCGAACCGACGTCACGACGGCTCTGCGCGGCAATGCATCCAGCGGTTTGTCCACTCACTTCCACAACCCTTCGACAGGCTCAGGGCGGCGCTCCGCACTCCGCATTCCCCACTCCGCACTTCCTTCCCCCGATCCGCCAAGTTATTTTGGACCCACGCATCCACTTCCCACCCGAGGACCCTATGGACATCGAGACCGTTCTCTCCACCTCCGAGTTCTTTCGCGGGCTCTCCGACGCCAACCGGGAGGCATTGGCCCGGATCTGCATTCCCCGCAACCTGACCAAACGCCAGACCCTCTTTGTTGAGGGTGAACAGGGGCAGGCTCTGTACATCTGCATACACGGCAGCATCCAGTTGCACAAGTCAACGCCTGACGGTCGAGACGTGGTTATCCGCGTGATCGGCCCGGGAGAGGTCTTCGCAGAGGTCGTGCTTCTGGAGAAAGATCGGTACCCAGTGACTGCCACGGCACTCACAAAGGCGCTGGTCTTCGCCATGGCCCGTAGTCAGTTCCACGCACTTCTGTCGGAAGCGGAATTCCGCAACGACTTCATTGCCATGCTCATGGCAAAGCAGCGGTACCTGGCCGACCAGATCAAGTATCTCAGCCTGCACGACGTGGGGGAGCGGTTGATTGCATTCCTGCGCGATCACTTCGGGCCCCGGGAAGTGATGACGTGCCCGTTGTCGAAGAAGGATGTGGCCGCAGCCATTGGTGTAACGCCTGAGACCCTCTCGCGGACCTTGCTCAAACTGAAGGCCGCCAAACGTCTCGTGTGGGAGGGCAAGGAGATCCGCATGGACGTGTCGCCGGCGACCGCAGCCCCTCGACGCGACGGTAATGGGGGAAAGAGACGTTGAGGTGGCGCTGCACTGCACTTGTTGACTACTGCACTTCGTGTAGGAGGAATCCATGATGAAGAAGATGGCACCGAACATTTCCGTGATATCGCCTGCGTACCGGCAATTCGTCAAGGAACTGAAGTCACGCGTTGCCGCTGCGCGGCTTTCCGCCGCCCGCGCTGTGAATCGTGATGTGATTCTGCGGTACTGGGATATCGGGCAGGCGATCGTGGAAAAAACAGAAAACTCTCGGATGGGGGGAGTCTGTGATCGATCATGTTTCGACTGACCTGAGGGAGGCATTTCCGGCCACGACCGGCTTCTCACCGCGCAATTTGCGCGACATGAAACGGTTCTACCAAGTCTACGCCGAAGAGGCAATTTGGCGACAGCCTGTCGCCAAATTGGTGGGCCCTGAGAAAGTGGACGTTGTCAAGATTTGGCGACAGCCTGTCGCCAAATTGCCTGTGGGATATGCCGGTACCGCTGTGGAATTTCTGCGGCAGCTCGTGGCAGAGATTCCGTGGGGGCACAACGTGTTGATTCTGAACAAGCTGACCGATCCTGCGGCTCGACTCTACTACATCCGTGCCTCAGCTCAGTTCGGTTGGACGCGTGACGTCTTGCTCAACCAGATCAAGGCAAGAGCATTTGAGCGCTCCCGCAAAGAGAAGAAGCTGCACAACTTCGCCCTTGCCCTTCCAGAGAACCTTGCCGAGCAAGCCGACGAGATGCTGAAGAGTTCCTACAACCTCGAATTCCTCGGTATCCACCGTGAAGTGAAAGAGCGGGAACTCGAGGGGCTGTTGATTGACAGGCTGCGGGATTTCATCCTCGAACTTGGCTACGGGTTCTGCTTCGTGGGTCGTCAGCACCGGTTGACACTTGGCAAGAAGGAGTACTTCATCGACCTGCTGTTCTACCATCGTCACCTCAAGACGCTCGTGGCGTTTGAGCTGAAGGTCGGTGAGTTCGAACCCGAGTTTGCGGGAAAGATGGACTTCTACCTGAATCTGCTCAACGACAAGGAACGTGGAGTAGGCGACAACCCCTCAATCGGTATCATTCTTTGCGCCGAGAAGTACGATGTGGAGGTCGAGTACGCGCTGCGAACCAAGCAGAACCCCATTGGCGTGGCCCAGTATCACCTGCAGTCGAGGCTGCCCGAGGCCATGAAGGGGAAACTGCCAACGGTGAAGCAGCTTGTTGACATGGTGAGAGTTACGCTGCCGGACAAACGCTGGGCATGACGTTTCGCTCGGCACGGGTGTGTCAGAGACGGTGTGTTGACATCGGTTGCTCAATGACTCACTACGATCCGCGTCCACCCCGTAGCACCGGGACTTGTCACGAAGTAGACCCCGCCGGCCCCGCCGGTATTGCCGGATCCGCGGCGCACAACCGAACCTCGCATGTCGTAGACCCGCGGCTGTTGGGTCCGCGATGCAGCGGCGGCCGATGCACGGCGCAGTGGTTGCACCACGCGGCTGCCGGAAACCTCGAACCGTCCCATGTCCGGAGCGCTGCCCGCATACCCATCGTTGATGCCCGGAATGGCAACACCCTTGTCAACCATCGCACTCGTGGGTAAGAGCCCGATGTCCCCACTCGCCGCGTCAACGAATCCCGGTGCTGCGTTCACGGCGTGCGTCTCCTGGCCTGTTGACGCGGCAAACACGTCGCTGCGCGTGGTCACGGTATCGACAATGTCCTGCGTCAACAACGAACTCTGGAGTCGGAACGAATACCTCGTGCCCGGTGCGAGTCCGAAGATACTGCCCGCAAAGCGGTCTGCGGCCACGCGTGAGAGGGGATGACACTCGCGCCACGCCTGCGTTGCGCCGGCATTGTTGATGGCAACGGCAATGGTGCTACCGGCAGCCGTGGGAGCGCTGAAGGTCACCTCAATGCCGACATTGTTGAAGGTCGCTACCCGGGTTACTTGCTGGGCGAGGGATCCGGCGGTCAAGGCGAGTGCGAAGAGGACTGCGCGGCCCATGGGGTTCCTCCTGTGTTTGGCGGCGTGACCCGATGATGGGGGTGATCTCCCAGAATATAGCAGGTCGCCGCGCAAGAACTGGCTGCGTCGATGCCCGGGACTTGCGGCGTCGTCCGACCGTTGCCATGGCGTGTCGAGTGTGAGCACGCTTGACCTGCAGGCATCGCTGCGGTAGAATGACAACATCCTCACCAAAGGAGTTGTCCTCATGAGAAAAGCGCTGATTCTCCTCGCAATCGCCGCGGCCTTGTTCCTCAACTGCAATCTTCTCGATGGCATCCTCAACCCCGACAAAGGAAGCGACAACGACACCGATCCCAACACTCCTCCTGCGCTTGAGCTGTTCGAGAAGTACGCCATCACCGCAACCGTGGCAGGAGAGTCATTCAACAGCACGCATTGCGCAGTGTCGTTGGTGACGCATCCCTACCGCACCGGCTGGAACCTGTTCTACATCCAGGCCACTGATTCGAGTGCATCGAGGATCTCATCCTGAACTTGACGGAGATGGAAGTGAACGTCACCCAGAAGAATGGGGACAAGGTGCGCGTCTACTGCGCGTGATCGCCGCAAGTGCAGAGGCCGGGATGTCCGGAGCATATGCATGTGGGTGGTTGAGCCGGGCGCCGCACTGACCCCTGTCGAAGTGTGTGGGGTGGGAGGCGACGTTGCAGGTTGACGCAGCGGAGTACCCCCACCCGCGCGGCTGCAGTGGCCGGTGGTGACGACGTATCTTTTCGGGTCTTAGCAAACCGCCGGATTCGAGGTATCATTCAGTTCTGAGCCTGGCAGTCATCGCACCATCCCCAAGGAGGCAGGAGCATGCAGTTTCGCGTCAATCCCATGCAGGTAGTGGCAGTTGTCATCGCGCTGTGTCTGTGCAAGCTGGCGTTCTTCTCGCCAAAGGATAGCACGGCCGGTCTGATCCCACAGGCATACGCCGGCGGCATTGTCGAATGGAAGGAAGCCCTTCGCATTGTCACCTCATCGGAGGATGGCGCCACCACCTACGTGTGGGATTACGAGGGCAAGACCAAGGTGCGCAAGTATTCCATCAAGGGCAACAAGTTGGTGCTGGAGGTTTTTGATATTGACAAGTAGTCGGCGAATCTGCGGGGGCCAGACGACCTACCGCATGGACGGCAGGACCGTCGGTTCCGGTTCGCGAGTCGGAGTTGGTGGCCCACGTTCGCCACGTCTTGCGGCGGCCCTCGTCCCATCCGACGGGCTCCGTGGTGACCAGACTCACTTCTTCGCAGGTTGCCGGAACGCAAGCACCTTGGTATCGGCCTTCCTGCGGGCATCGGCGGCTTTGGGCGGGGCTGCCGGCTGCTTCTCAGGCGTGGGAGTCGGGGGCTCCTCGGCATCGCCGTCGGTGTCGAGGCCGGCAGCAACGGAGGTCTTGACCATGCGGACTTCCTGGCTTCTGTCGGCTGTGTGGAATCGTCCGGTGGCAACGTGCGGGGGTTGCAGCTTGAGCGTCTGCACTATCGGTGGATACGCCAGCAGGCCGGCAAACCGCGTCCACACCCACTTGCCAATGGGTTTTGCTTCCTCATCGAGTTCATGTCCCAGGCAGATGCCGTAACCGCCAAATGCCC
>Ga0315284_10001460_pt1 | contig 33722 bp, 52 predicted proteins | sample YL17G09_16_MG_FD_203696 | JGI IMG/M metagenome (GOLD analysis project Ga0315284, IMG submission 203696) | Sediment microbial communities from Yellowstone Lake, YNP, Wyoming, USA - YL17G09_16 | ecosystem: Environmental > Aquatic > Freshwater > Lake > Sediment | place: USA: Wyoming | collected... | reverse complement strand
AGAGTACTGGGAGTCCCTCGGGACCCCCGACTGCAAGACCGCATGGGGCGGGCGATGGGGGGACGGAAACCACTACTCGATAGAGCACGAAGGGAGAAAATAATATGCCAGTCAACGAAGACATTCAGGCGGCGTTGAACGCGAGGGACGCGGAGATCGTGCTCCTCAAGGCGGACCGGGCCCTGCTCGTGTCGCTCTACGACATCGCGAAGGTCTGCATGGACGAGTACATCGCGGCGGCGGGAGGGGCGGCCGGGATCACCGGGTCGAACGTCACGCTATACACCGCGGCGGAAACCGCGGCTTCAGGCGCTGCGGCGTTCAAGTCGTACTGACAGGGGAAACCCCAATGGAAAAGGCCCTCGCAATTTTCGGCGGAGTGACGGCGATCGTCATGGCGCTCGGAGGTCTCCTCGCCGCGGTCAACTATCTCATCCGGCAGTCCTCCCTCGTGGCGAACTCGCTCTGGGAGATCAAGAAGTTCGGGTTCAAGAGGATGAACAAAAATGGCAGCTCTCCTCTGGTTGATTGACGTCGGCAGGAAGGCGCTGTCGAACAAGTACGTCCTGATCGCGCTCCTCTTCGCCGCCGCGTTCGCCTCGGGATACCTGAAGGGCGCCTCTCACGAGCGCGGCAAGCAGGCGTCGCGGCAGGCGGAGGAGGTCGCGCAGCAGCAGCAGGAGATCGACCGCTCCGAGGTGGTGAAGCAGGAGCTGGAGGTGTCCCATGACCAGCGCGTTCGCAAGATTCTGTCTCGCGATATTCCTGATGCAGACGCTTCAAGGATGCTCAGCACATGGCCTCTCAAGGCGCCCGCTCTGGGCGCGCCCTGAGCTCAACGCCGTCGAGGTGAAGAACTGCAAGACGGCCGCCGGGAAGCGGTGGTGCGAGGTCACCATCGAGCCGGTGCTCCTGAACGACGAGAACCTCAAGGCCGACCGGCTGAAGATCGAGGCCGAGCCGGTCTGGGTCCTCCCCAAATAAAAAGGGCGGCCGGAGCCGCCCCTCTCATCCCTGCCGGGAAGATCACCTGCATTTCACCGCCATCCCGCTCACCACCGGGATGGAGCCCATGAGCGTCGAGCCGTAGGGCGTCGGCACTCCGATCGTCGCCGTCCCCTGCTGGACATTGGCCACCGCGTCGGCCCCGAGCTTCCCGGCCGCCTTGACCATCTTCGCAAAGGCCTGCTCCGCAGACCTGCCTCTCCCGGAAACCGCGGAGACCACCTCGTACTTCGGACAGTCCGGCGCCCCGGTGAACACCTTGACATCCGCCACCTGAGCGGCCTTCTGCTCCTGATCCGCCGGGCGCTTGGCGGGCTGGACCGCCCACGCGGACCCTGCAATCGCCATCACCATCAGAACTGCGAGCGTCGTCTTCATATCGCCTCCCTCCGAGGGGTTCACTTCCGCTCGACCTTGAGCGACATCACCGTCTCGGGCTCCCCGATCTCCTCGACGATCGAGTCCCCGAAGTTCTCCTTGACTTTTCCCACCAGCACGCGGCAGCAGCCGAGCGCCTTCTTCCAGCCGACCTTGTCCTGCAGCGCCTCCGCCTCGATCGAGTAAACCGTCGTCTCGACCCGGAGGATGCGGCACCCCTCCCCGTCGTACTCGGAGAGCCCTGCCTTCTCCATCGCCTCGTGGACCTCCTCTGCGCGCGCCTTTTCCTGCGCCGCGATCTCCTTCTTCAGCTCCCGGAGCTTCGCGAGTTCCTTCCCCATCTCCTCCAGCTTCGCGATTTTCTTCATGGCCTGCCTCCCTTCGGTTAGCTTCATTTCACCAGATGCGGCGGCGCGTCCAGCGGCTGAAGCGCCCACTCGTCCCGCTCCGCCTGCTTCAGGCACTTGTCGCAGAGCGTCCAGACGTCGTAGGCGGTGATGAACTTCACCTCCCTATGGCAGCAGTCGCAAACGACCTTCGGCGGCCTTCCGCCGAGCTTACCGTTCTGCCGAGCGGCCTTTGCCTTTGCCGGGGTCTTCGCCTTCCCGCCGCGCCTTCCGAGAACCGCCGCTGCTTCGCTCAATTTCGTCATTGGTATCACCTCCTTTCGAGACACCTACATACTAGCCGAATCGCTTGGGTTTTTCAAGGGAATAAGTGAGCCGCCTATGCTGCGCCCTGTCGACCTTTACGGGGGCTTCTCCGGCTAATAGCGCCCTGCCGCGATTAGAACGCCGCGCCTTCAAAAGGCGACGGGTCGGGTCTTGCGGCGGGTGTAAAATTTCCTTTTCTTTTGTGGAAGGATATTTTACACAAGTGGCATCCGAAAGGGGGAGGCAATGACGATCTACTTGTTCAACGGACAGAGGGAGCTGGAAGGCCCGCGGGTTCTCGACGCGGCGAAGCTGTACGTCAGCGCGGCGGACCGCCGCAGAGAGGAGAGGAACCTGCTGTGGATGTGCGCGGCCGGGCTGGCGCTTGGTGCGCTGCTCGGGTCGCTGTTGTGGATTCACTAGAGCGCGAGAGCGCAAGGAGGAACAGATGGGAAAACTAGACGATTTGACGTTGGGCGAAGTGAAGCAGCTGCAGGGTTTGATTGGCGGCAAGGTGCCGCAGTCGGTGCATCCGATGCTGGGGCGGCGTTGCCTGCTTCGTACGTATTCCGCCGGAGTGCATATCGGTGACGTTGTGTGGGTGAACCCTGAGAACGGCATGGAAGTGCAATTGGAGAACGCGCTCCGCCTTTGGAAATGGAGTGGCGGTGGTCTGTCGCTCTCTGCCGTGGCGAATAATGGAATCAAAGATGGCCGATTGAACAAGACCGGCGAGGTCTTCCTCACGAACGTCATCGAGATCATCCCCACGACCCCCGCAGCGGAGGCGACCTATGCAAAGCACATCGAAGATTAAACTTCGGCACCACGGGTCCGGGTCCGGGTACGGGGACGGGGACGGGGACGGGTCCGGGTCCGGGTACGGGTCCGGGTACGGGGACGGGTCCGGGTCCGGGTACGGGGACGGGGACGGGGACGGGGACGGGTCCGGGTCCGGGTACGGGTCCGGGTCCGGGTACGGGGACGGGTCCGGGTACGGGTACGGGGACGGGTGAGAAGTACGAGTTCCAGCCGAAGTGAATGCTCACATAGAAAGGAGAATTTGATGCCGAACACCTACGTGGAGTGGAAGGACGGGGAGGACGAGTTCTCCGCAGAGGCGGACGTCAAGCTCACCCGGTACGAGCACGGGGCCGACGCCGACGGGAACCGCGGCGAGATGAGGTGGGACGCCGAGATCGACGAGATCACCGTCTGGAAGAACGGCGAGGAGCTCGTCAAGGCCGACGACAACCAGATGGTCTTCGCTGCGGCGGACGAGAAGCTGCAGCAGAAGGCCTTCGACGACGAGAGGAGGTGATGAAATGCGGAAGTTCAAGGCGGCCCGGCTGAAGGCCGCGAGAATTGCGAAGGGGATGAGCCCCTCGGACCTCTACCGCGAGCTGGTGAAGACCGCGGGCAAGGGGTCGCGGCAGGTCATCAAGATGTGGGAGGGCGGGAAGCACACGCCCGGCGGCGAGTATATGCTCGCGCTCTCGAAGATTCTCGGGAAGCCGGTCGGGTGGTTCTACGAGTAGGCGAAGAAAAAGCGGCGGTCCGTTTCGGAACCGCCGCCACCCACGAGGGAGGCAAGTCCTTCAGGGTGCGGACATCATACTTGCCGTCGAAAGGAAAATCAACATGGAACCGAATCCGCAGTACGACATGGCACCGCCCGCGCCTCCGACGCTGGAGTTCAGCCCGGATATAGGGGAGCTGGCAGCGGCGCTCGCTCTGGCGCAGGGCGAGATGAAGGCCGCGAAGAAGGACAGCGAGAATCCGTTCTTCAAGAGCAGCTACGCGGACCTCTCGCAGGTCTGGGACTCCTGCCGGGCGGCGCTCTCGAAGCAGAAGCTCGCGGTCCTGCAGCCGACCTCGGGCTCCGGGGAAGGGGTGACGATCCACACGATGATCGTCCACTCCTCCGGGCAATGGGTCCGCGGGTCTCTGACGCTCAAGCCGGTCAAGAACGACCCGCAGGGCGTCGGATCGGCGATCACCTATGCGAGGCGGTACGCTCTCGCGGCGATGGTCGGGGTGGTCTCGGACGAGGACGACGACGGCAACGCCGCGTCCGGCAAGGGCTCGACGCCGATGCCGAAGCGGGCGTCCGAGACGGCGGCGGCTGCGAAGCCCACCGGAGCGACGGGGATCATGCCGCAGGCGGCCGCAGACGCTCTCGGGGCCACGGTCGAGCGCCCGAAGAACGCGATCTCGGAGCCGCAGCAGAAGCGCCTGTTCGCGCTCTGCAAGGAGTCGGGCGTCAGCAACGAGACGCTGAAGAAGCACCTCGCCGAGTCGTTCCACATCGACTCGACGAAGCTCATCACGAAGGACGACTACACAGATATCTGCACTTGGGTCCAAGACCAAAAAGAACCAACGAGGGAGCCCGGCGATGAAAATTCCTAGTGGTCTTTGTCAATGTGGTTGCGGGCAAAAAACGAAAATCGCAAAGCAGACCGACACCACAAAGGGATGGCAAAAAGGGAAACCCATTAAGTTCATCAGGGGACATTGGAATCGTTTGTCGGAGAAGATGTGGTCTGTTGATAAAGCAACCGGATGCTGGAACTGGGAGCGACATATTCTTCGAGGAGGGTATGGGCAAAGAGGTCATTTGCTGGCGCACCGTTTCGTCTATGAAAAACTTAAGGGACGAATACCGGATGGGTTGACGTTGGATCATATTTGCAGAAACAGACGATGCGTGAACCCGGAACATCTGGAGCCGGTGACGATTGCTGAAAATACCCGAAGGGGAGCCAATGCAAAATTAACAATTCAAGACGTGAAGGATATACGAAAAATGCAAACGACAAAAAGCAACAGGGACCTCGCGAAAATGTTTATGGTAAGCGAGCAGAGTATTTGTGGAATCTTGAAGGACAGGAGCTGGAAAGGAGTATAAAAATGCTCACGTTCGACCGTGACGCGCACGAATACCGATGGAACGGGAAGCTCGTCCCGAACGTCACGACGATCCTCGCCTCGGCGGGGCCGTCCCCCTACCGGGGGCGGCTTCCGCTGGAGCGGGGGCAGGCGGTGCACCTCGCGGTGCTCTACTCGATCGAGGACGACCTCGACGAGTCGACGCTCCCGGAGATCGCAGTCCCCTACTTCGCGGGGTTCAAGAAGTTCATGGCGGAGACGGGGTTCCGCCCGGACGTCTCTCGGTGCGAGCGTCCGATGTACAACTCGAAGCTCGGGTTCGCCGGGACCCCGGACCTCATCGGGAAGCTCAACGGATGCTGGGCGCTCATCGACGTCAAGACGGGATCGCTCGGGCAATGCGGGCCGCAGACCGCGGCCTACTCGACTTTCTTCACCCTCGCGGGGCTCAAGCGGTTCGGGCTCCTGCTTCGGAAGGACGGGAAGTACAAACTCGAACGCTACGAGGACCCGCGCGACATGGCGGCGTTCCTCTCGGCGCTCAAAACCTACAGGGAGGCAGCGTGAAAAACCTCATCACCATCACCCCGCCGGAGACGGCGGAGCTCGACACCCAGTCCAGCGTCATCCTCGAACAAGCCCGGGCGATCGTCGTCACGAACGCCGAGGAGAGCGAGGCCGCCGGGCAGTTCCTCCGGGGCATTAAGACGCTTCAGGACCTGATTGTGGATAAGTTCGCGGAGCCGAAGGACGCCTCGAACAAGGCGCACAAATCGATCGTCGCGATGGAGAAGGAGCACCTCCAGCCGCTGAAGGACGCGGAGAACATCGTCAAGAAGCAGCTTTCGGCGTTTCTCGTCGCGGAGGAGGCCCGGCGCCAGAAGGAGCAGGCGAAGCTCCTGAAGAACGCGAAGCAGGGTCAGGAGGTCGTGGTCCTCGACGAGGTCGCGCGCCCCGCCGGGGTTCAGCTCCGGGAGACATGGAGGGCGGAGGTCGTGGACTTCATGGCGCTGGTGAAGGCCGTGGCCGCGGGGAAGGCCCCCCCGAGCTACCTCCTCGCGAACGAGCCGCTCCTGAACCAGCAGGCGCGCGCGCTCAAGGCGGAGCTCCGGCTGCCCGGCGTCAAGGCGGTCAAGGAAGCTGGGGTCGCCGCGAAGGGCCTGTAAAACCTATATCAACGGGTATGGACTTTTTTTATCGACTTATGTCTACGGTTCATCTATGGTCCGCGGTTAAAGGGGGGCTCCATCATGGGTTTCACGAAACTCTTCTCCGAAATCGTCATGTCCACCGTCTGGCGCGAGCCGAACCACGTCCGGATCGTGTGGATCACCATGCTCGCGCTGCGGGATCGCTGGAGCATGGTCGAGGCGTCGCTGCCCGGTCTGGCGGATGCCGCGCGCGTTTCGATGCCGGAGTGCGAGGAAGCCCTGCGAGTCCTTTCATCCCCCGACCCTTACTCCAGAACGACGGCCGACGAGGGCAGGCGAATCAAGCGGGTCGAGGGTGGCTGGTTCATCATAAATGGCGAGAAATACAGAAATAAAATGTCCCTCGATGAGCGGCGGGACTATCAGCGGATCAAGGCCCGAGAATATCGAGCGAGGGATAAAGCCCTTGAAAATCAAGGTCCGTCGACAGAATGTAGACAAAACGGTCCCCGATTGACACAGACAGAGACAGAGACAGAGACAGAGACAGAGAAGAGTAAAGCAACATCTAAAGCTGTACAGCGCGCTGCAAAAAGCCGCAGCGCGTCTCTCACGGACGATCAATTCCTTGAAGGCCTGAAGGTCAACCCAACTTACAAGGGAATCGACATCGACCGCGAGCTCGGGAAGATGGACGCTTGGCTCTCGACGAAGCCGGGGCGGGTGAAGTCCCGGCGGTTCATCGTGAACTGGCTCAACAAGATCGAGCGTCCAGTCGAGGGCAAGAAGGGGTTCGTCGGTCAGGAGCGGTATACCAACGCGCTTTTGAGCGAGGACGATCTCAAAGGGAGGCGGGCGTGAAAATTCAGGAGACGAACAAGCTGGTGGCGTGGATGCTCGGGGTGTTCCCGCAATGGCGGCCGGACAAGGCGACGACGATGGTCTGGGCCTCGGAGCTTCCGGACGTCCCGGCGGCGGATGCGATCGCCGCGGTGCGAGCGGTCCAGCAGCAGAGCCCATCGGCGTTCCCGCCGGGGCTTTTCGAGATCAAGAGCAAGCTCCGGGGGCATTGCAGCCCGAGGAACGAGGCGAAGATCGTCTTCAACCTGTTCTGGGAGGGGCGCCCGGACTCGGACCCGGACTTCATCAAGCTGACATCTTCGCAGCGCGCGCAGCGCGCGTTCCGCCTCGCGGGCGGTGGGTACGGGCAAGCCCTGACGGCCGACAAGGACTGGCACGAGCGGCGGTTCGTGGACATCTACGAGGGTCTTTCCGAGAGGGAGGCGATCAATGAGATGGGACGTCAACGACTTGGCGCAGGTCAAGGGCCTGCTCTATTGGAAGCGGGACGGGAGAATCTGGAACAGCGCGCCGAAGGAGATGCGGGAGAAGGCGCTCGCGCTTGAGGCAGGCGGCTGGAAACCGAACGACCACAAGATGCCGGTCGTTTCGCAGGGTGAGATGGACTTCGATGATTCGATACCGTTCTGAAGCTCGGGGGAGCGATGGTTCTCAGATGCAAAAATTGTGGAGCGATGGTGGTAGATTGTAAAATTTGTCATGGTTGTGGCGCTCTTTGTAGGAGGAACGATGCTCAAGGGTCAGAAGATGCCGGAGGAGGTTCGCCGAAAGAAATTGTGCGAAGGGAACGTGATGTGGAAGGGGGACAATGTCGGATTGGATGCGCTCCATTTATGGGTCCGTTCCAGAAAGACGAAACCGGAGAATTGTGAAAAATGTCAGAAGGCCGCGCCTATGGATATGGCGAATATCGGTCACACTTATCGTAGGAACCTTGAGGACTGGAGATGGCTCTGCCGCAGATGCCATATGGAAATCGACGGACGTCTGGATAAACTAATTGCAAGGAATAAGGGTAAGGAAAATGCCATTCGTGATAATAGAAAAACCACGCGATGAAGAAACGTCCGAGGCGTTATCCGAGGTCAAGACGATGTGCTGCGGGGCCTCGTTCTACCAGCACAGGGACGCTGACGGCGCGGTGATCTATCGCTGCTCCGCCTGCGAAAAGCCGATTATGATGACGATGGGGGACGAATGAAGCCCTACCCTCCGGTGCTCGAAGAACTCGCGGCGGTCCTCGGGACGAGGCGGAACGCGAACAACCGCCAGTCGAACGTCGCGACCGGCACGGTGCGGGCGGACGGCGACAAGGTCAACGTCGGCGGGGCGCTCTGCGAGCTCATCGTCCTTGACGCGCTCTCGAAGAGCGGGCACAAATTCGTGGCGAACAACATCTTCGAGGACGGGTTCGTCAAGGGCCCGGACTTCATCATCGACTATCAGCGGTACGACATCAAGCAGGTCACGGGGGACGAGCTTCGGGTGAACGAGAAGTCGCACCGGGACCTGAAGGCGGACGTCTACGCCTTCGTGAAGGTCGACCAGAAGTCGCACTCCTACGAGCGGTGGATCGTTCCGTGGGAGGATGTGGAGGGATGGGACATGCGGACGGTTCATTCCCCGTTCAGGTACAAGAAAATCTGAGAGCGGTGCTGGGGAGGCGGCGTGTCACGCTCTCAGGTAGAGCGGCCCCGGAGAAAGGCGGCACACGGTTCGACACCGCCAGCGACCGCCGACCCAGACCCATAACTTGAAACCAAGCCGCAGGACCTCCGTCCTCCCCCGGAGCCGCTCATCGACGACGGCTCGGTTGTAGTATGGTTCAAGCATCGCATCGACAAGGTCTGGCATCGAGGCATCGACCTCCGGGGGGCGCGATGAACAAAATCCGCAAGCAGAAGAAGCGCGCGGCTAGGCGCAGGGGGAAGGCGGCGAAGGAGTCGCGCAGGAGGAACCGGTGACGTGCTATCCCGACAACTGGAAGTCCATCGCCGAGGCGGTTAAGGTGAAGGCCGGGCGCAAGTGCGAGCGATGTAGTCATCCCGACCACCTTCCGAGCGGGCACGTCCTCACCGTGCATCATCTCGACGGCGACAAGTCGAACTGTGAGGGATGGAACCTCGCGGCGCTCTGCCAGCGGTGCCACCTACACATTCAGGCGAAGGTGAAGCTCGACCAGATGTTCTTCGCGTTCTACGAAATTAGCGACTGGTTCAAGCCGCACCTCGACGGGTATCTCAAGTATATCAGGGGGAACGATGGAAAAACTGAACTTGAGCGCGATGGACAGCGTGACCGCTTACAATCTGGGGCAGCAGGTCGCGATTAACGCCGTCGCGTTTCTCGCGGAGGATAAAGCCGGGATGTTCGCTACGTTCTCGGCGTGTCTCAGGTTCATCGAGCTCGTCCGGGGATTGAAACTCAAGGAGGCCGTGGATGAACCTCTACCAATGGTTCAGGCAGAACACGACGCCGGAGAAAAAGCTCACGACTTCTAGGGGGCCTGATGAGCGACCGAAGCAGGTGGATCAAAAAACTCGACTCCCTCTTCTCCGAGCAGATCAAATCGAGGGACAGCCACACGTGCCAGCGGTGCGGTGGGGTCTATCCGGCAAAATCGCGCGGCATCCACAACTCGCACTTCTGGAAGCGGGGCCTGATGGGAACCCGGTGGGACGAAAAGAACTGCGCGGCGTTGTGCTACGGCTGCCACCGAAGATGGGAAGGCGATAAGCAGGGCGAGTACCGCGACTTCATGGTCGCGCGGCTGGGGCAGGAGGAGTACGACCGGCTCGAAATCCGGGCGCGGTCGGTCACGAAGTTCAGCGCCGTCGACCTCAAGCTGATGGCGACTGTGATGCAAAGGGGGAACAATGCCGGGTGAAAAAGAAATCCGAGTGACCTGCGAGACCAAGGACAAGGTCAGTATTTTTGACCTCATTCACTTTCAGGGCGATCTTAAAACCCTCCGCAAGGAGGAGGCGCAGAAGATCGAAAGCTCGATATTGAAGTACGGGCTCACGTTCCCCGGCTTCATCTGGCGGAACGAGGGGAAGAACTACATCATCGACTCCCACCAGCGCGTTTTCGTTCTGAAACAGCTCGCAGATAAGGGATGGCATCTTCCGGCCGACGAGATGCCTGTCGTGTTCATCGACGCGAAAGATCGCAAGGAAGCGAAGGCGAAGGTCCTGCTCGCGGCTTCTCGGTACGGGCGCATCGACGAGTCGGGGCTGGCGGACTTCTTCATGGAGGCCGGTCTCGATCTCAAGGACCTGCTCCCGGCCATTGACCTGCCGGACATTTTCGGATTGAGCGCGGAAGAGGTGGAACCCCCTGCTCTCTCTCAAGGCGATCGCGAGCACTTTCAGCAGATGACGTTCACCTTGCACGATGAGCAGGTTGAAGAGATCAACGCTGCCATCGACAAGGCGAAGGAGTCCGGGGCCGGGGAGAACCCGATCAACGAGAACAGCAACGGGAACGCGCTCGCCTTCATCGCGCAGAGGTTCGTCAATGGGTGATGCGAAGAACATCATCGTCAAGCCGATCTCGGCAGCGGATGCCAACAAGGTCATCCGGGCGGTGCATTACTCTCGCAAGGTCGTGATGAACTCCCAGCTTCATCTCGGGGTTTTCCTGAACGATCGCCTCGGCGGAGCGATGCAGTTCGGGCCTTCGCTCGACAAGCGCAAGATGCTCGGGCTGGTGAAGGGGACTCTCTGGAACGAGTTCCTTGAGCTCAACCGGCTGGCCTTTTCCGACTGGCTTCCGAGAAACTCGGAGAGCAGGGCGATCAGCTTCGCGATGCGGTGGATAAAAAAGACCTATCCGTGGATGAAGTGGGTGGTGAGCTTCGCGGATGGTACGCAATGCGGTGACGGGACGATCTATCGGGCGAGCGGGTTCGTGCTCACCGGAATCAAGAAGAACACGACCATCTGGGAGCTTGGCGATGAAGTTTTTACCGACATCTCCTATCGCATCGGCGCAGGAGTGAACCGCCGGATCAACAAAGTTGCTGCGGCAAAAGGCAAGAACATTCTCAAGACCGGTGCCGCTTCCATGAAGCACCTGAAGGAAGCCGGGGCTCATCCCCTGCCGGGGTTTCAGCTTCGATACATCTACTTCCTCGACCCAAAAGCCCGCGAGAACCTTGCCGTCCCGGTCGTTCCATTTTCAGAGATCGAGAAGTGCGGTGCCCGGATGTACAAGGGGAAACCTATCAGCGCCGAAAGCATAGGCAGCGATGCACCCAGCTTACCAGCTGGGGGAGGGCGGCGCACATCCGACCTCGGCGCTCAAGACGTTGCAGAAGTCAAGGGTTCGTGATAACGTGCAGGCACGTTTCACGAAAACGGAGGAAGTCATGCCGCTCAAAAAAGGCAAGTCGAAGAAGACGATCTCGAAGAACATCGAGGAGATGATGGTGTCCCCGACGTTCGGGAAGCTCAAGAGCCAGAAGAAGCGGCAGGAGATGGCGACCGCCGCGGCCTACTCGAAGGCGAGGAAGTCCGCGCGGAAGAAGTGAGCCCGACACCAGATGCCCCGGCACACCGACATCGAACGGGAGAGCATCTGAAATGGACCGCCCGGCTCCGGCTGGGCGGGCACGCAACCAACCGGAGGAGGCAACCCGTGGAGAAGATTCTGCCGCAGGAGACGAAGGACCCGGAGAAGGAGCCCGAGGGCATCGGCGCGGCGACCGAGCCGCCCGCGGGGCAGATCAAGATCAGCAAGACCGAGTGGAGCGCCAACGAGCTCGCCTTCGTCCTCGGCCTCCGCAAGGAGTTCAACGAGGCGAACGGTCAGGTCACCTACGGCGTCACCGGCCAGAACGTCCTCATCTCGCTCATCGGCCAGATGATCCAAGGGCACGAGCAGTCGAAGCGAGAACGCCTCGGCTTGAGAAGCATCGGCGGGGGCATCAATCTGCCGGGGAACCCGTTCACTCAGGGGTGATATGGACTGCGACACCTGCAAGCACATGCTCGTCGAGCGGGACGTCCACGGCCACACCCTGCATCAATGCGGGAAGGCGAAGTGCCCCATCGTCCTCCGAGATGAAGTGCTGGAGGAAGCAGCGAAGAAGTCGGAGGGGGAAGGGTTCGACTGCTGCGGACTCTGCGCGAAGAGCATCAGGTCCATGAAAAGCGGGGGATAAGTGGCGGAAGTCCCTAAAAATCAGGGCAAAAAGACGGGTCGTGGCGGGCGCGGTGGCGTCCCGCCGATCGAGCATCGCTGGAAGCCGGGTCAATCCGGCAACCCGAAGGGCCGACCGACGAAGGCGTTCTGCCTGACCGAGCTCGTCAAGGCGGAGCTGGAAGCGCAGGCCGAGCATCAGGGGAAGCTGCTCAAGAACCCGGACGGATCGCCGAAAACCTACGCCCAGATACTCGCGAGCGCGATCGTGCGGCAGGCGGCGAAGGGTAACCCCTCGGCCTTGAACCAGCTCTGGGACCGGATGGACGGCAAGGTCCCGCTCCCGCTTGAGCACGGCGGCCCCGGAGGTGGGGCGCTCAAGGTCCAGATCGTGCTCACCGACAAGGCGAACGGGAAGGGCAACGGAAAGGGCAATGGCAACGGCGGGGGGAAGGCGTCAGGTTAGGCCGCCGCATGGCCTACGCTGGGCGATCTACCCTCCGGGCGGGGGCTAGGCCGCCCGAATCGTCTGGGGGCATTTACGGAGTCCACGGATCAACTCACCTTCGAGCTCACCCCCCGCCAGTCGCAGGCCTTCCGGGTCCTGACTTCGCCGGATAACGCGAACCTCGCCTATGGCGGGGCCAAGGGCGGGGGCAAGTCCTTCCTCCTCTGCGTCTGGGCCTACTGGTGGACGAAGTGGCTCATCGAGGCCTTCGGGCTGCAGCCGTCGGAGTTCCCCGTCCCGGTCGGGTTCGTCGGCAGGAAGCGCGCGGTCGACTTCAACAAGACCACCTTCGAGACATGGAAGAAGGTCATCCCGCACTCGCTCTACACCGTGCGCCCGGGCGAGAAGGAGATCGTCATCGACGGCGCCGCGAAGATATTCTACGGCGGGTTGGACGATCAGGAGAACGTCAACAAATTCAACAGCGCGGAGCTGGCCTTCATCGCGGTCGATCAGGCCGAGGAGACGGATCAGGAGGACATCGCCGTCCTCGAAGGATCGCTCCGGCTCGTGGTCAATAAGGTCGTTCCTCCGTACAAAATCCTCTACACCGCGAACCCTCGGCATTGCTGGATCAAGAACAAATACATCAGGTTGCCCGCGCCCGGGACGACGTTCGTCAAGGCGCTTCCGTCCGACAACCCCCACCTGCCGCCGAACTACGAGGAGACGCTGAAGCAGGCCTTCGGGCACAACCCGGCGCTGCTCGCAGCGTACCTGCACGGCGAGTGGGACGTCTTCGAGGGCATGTTCTTCGAGGAGTTCAACCGCGCGCGGCACACCTACGACCCTGCGTCCGTTCGGATCGGCGCGTCATGGCCGCGGTTCGTGAGCGTCGACTGGGGATACGCCTCGCCCATGGCGGTCTACTGGCACGCGGTCGGCCCGGACCGGCACGTCTACACCTACCGGGAGTGGTATCGGAGCCGGGTCCTCGACGTCGAGGCGGCCCGCGAGGTCCGGGAGATCACCGAGAAGCACGCCGAGGTCGTCGAGTACGCGGTCGGCGACCCCCAGTCCTTCCCGATGGAGATCGCCCATCATTCCCGCAAGTTCGGCCGGACCGTCTCGATGAAGCGGTGCGACGTCTGGGCCGAGGAGGGGATGCCCCTGCTCATGGGAGACAGCGCGCGCGTCCCCGGCTGGTCCCGGATGCGCGACTACCTGCGGCTCAGGGACTATCTCGGGGAGCAGTCGAGCTGGTGGCACATCTCGACCGACTGCCCGAACTTGATTGACGAGATCACGACAGCGGTGCACGACAAGCACAAGATCGAGGACATCTCGGCGGACAGCGTGGACCACGGGCTCGAATCCTGCCGCCTGTTCCTCATGAGCCGCCCGCCGCTGCTCGACACGCTGGACTCCCGTCCGATGACCGACCTCGAAGCGGCGGAGAAGCAGGCGGATCGTGAGAGGGCGAAGCACGGGCACCGGCTCGGGATGCAGTAGCGGACATTTTTCCGGCGCGAAGTTTCCAAAGCTCGCGACAAGGTTGACAAAAAGGGGGACAAAATGGCGGACAAAATTCCGATGTGCAAGGGCGGGTGCGTGAACTGCGGGGCTCCGCGGGACGTCCGGCCCCCGTCGTTCGGCGCGAGGACGCAGCTGTACTTGGTCCGCGCCGACGGAAACAAAACGGTTGTGGGAATGTGCGACAAGTGCTACGCTCTGCCCGACTTCGACTTAGACCTCCTGCGCGATCACCTTGCCGAGTCGGAAATCGCTTGCGCGCGGGAGACGGGAAAGCCGGAGCTCATCGCCCACGCCGATGGTTTCAAGTCGCTGAAGTTCGTGGGGCATACGAAGTGAGGGGGACATGCCCAAGGCGATCGAGAAGGTAAAAACCGACGAACAGGCAGAGAAGGCCGTCAAGAATCCCGCCGAGGATGCCATGACGGCCTTTGAGCGTTGGAAGGCGCGCATCTCGCTGGCGAAGGAGGCCCGCAAGTCGCGGCTGGAAAGCGGCGAGCGGTCGCGCGACCACTACGAAGGCAAGATTTTCCCGCAGGGATACCACGACACCGTCGCCGTCAACCTCGTCTATGTCGACATGAAGCAGTCGGTCTCCGAGTACTACTCGAAGAACCCGAAGATTTTCGTGGAGCCGGACGAGCCGGGCGCCGAGGCGGACGCGCGCGCGGCGGAGCTGATCGTCAACAAGAAGTGGGGCGACCTGAAGATGAAGAAGGTCTGCCGGGCCGCCATCAAGTCGGCGAAGTTCGACGGCGTCTGCGCGTTCAAGACCTACTTCAACTTCAAGAAGGACTTCATCAAGGACGAATGGGACGACAGGGTCCAGAACGACGAAGTTCGCACCGACCGCGTCCCGCTGAAGTACCTGCTCAAGGACTCGACCTCGCCCTGCTGGGAGGCCAGCCCGTGGATCGTGCAGGAGTGCCGGGCGAAGCGCGAGGACATCGCGGACCGGTTCGAGGTCAAGAAGGACCAGATCACCGTGACCGCGGCGGAGCCGGGGACCGAGAAGTACGCGGCGGACGTCAAGGAGGACTTCGAGTACGGGACGTTCTACGAGATCGAGGACCGCCGGAAGGGGACCGTCTCCTACATCGTGGACGGGATCGCCGGCTTCGTGCAGGGCCCGGACAAGAAACGGTACCCCTACGACACGATGTACGACTTCCTCACCTACAACGACATCCCGGAGCGGTCCGACCCTCTGGGCGACTACGAGTTCTGGCGCGACCAGCTGATGGAATTGGCGACCTACCGCACGATGGAGGTCGCCCACGCGAAGAAGGGGAACTCGAAGTACATCGTCACCGCGCAGACGAAGCTCACCGAGGAGCAGATCGCCCAGATCAAGAGCTCGGACGACGCGGTCATCGTGACGCTGAAGCCGGATCAGGCGGTCGTCGCTCTGCAGCACGCCCAGCTCGACGCCTCGATCTATCAGGCGGAGAACGCCTGCCGTCAGGACATCCAGATCATCTCGAAGCAGGCGCTCCGGCAGATGCCGGGCACCGACAAGACGGCGACCGAGGTCAAGGCCGTCGAGATGGCCGCCTCGCAGCAGGTCTCCGAGAACATGGAGCGGCTGGAGGAGTGCATGGCGTCGATAGCGAACAAGTGGATCGCGCTCATGCAGAAGAACTACACCTCGACCCGGATGATCTCGCTCTCCGCGATGAGCTCGTCGGCGTTCCTCAGCGAGCAGAACACGATGGGCGACATGCTTCAGGGGAACGAGAAGCATCCGTTCGTCAAGATGACGAAGAAGAACATCTCGAAGAAGCTGAAGGCGTCGATCAAGGCCGGGTCCACGATGGCGGACAACGACCAGAGCCGGATGGCGCGCTTTCAGGGGTTCGCGGGGTTCGTCGCGACGGCGCAGCTCATGGCCGGGGTCGACCACGAGGAGCTCCTTACGGAGGCCGCCGAAGTTTTCGGCGTCGAGAACGACAACCTCCTGCTCCGCAAGGACAACCCGATGGAGGAGAGCCGCCTTCTGAACAACGGCGTCTACATCGCGCCGAAGATCAGCGAGGACCATCCCTACCACCTCGAAGTCCACAGGCGAGAGTCGAACAACTCGACCGAGAACGTCATCCACATCCTCGGGCACGAGCTGTTCGAGGCGCAGAAGAAGGCGATGGAGCAGGCGAAGGCCGTTACCGCCCCGCCCGCTCCTCAAGGGATGCCTCAGCCGGGCGGGATGCCGCCGGGCAACGGGGCGAGCTTCAACGGCATGATGCCATTACCGCCCATGCCGGGAGGAGAAGGGCCCGTAGGTCAACCGCAAGCGGGGCCTCTACCGCCGGGTGGTCCGGCGATGGCCCCACCCGTCCAATAGGACGAAGGAGGAGTTATGGCAGAGCAGCCCCAAGCGGCCCCCGCCGCTCCGGCGACCCCGGAGTCAGGGACAAGCGCGCAAGGACAAGCGGCGTCGCCAGCAGCACAGTCGGGCGTACCGAATGACCCTGCAGCGTTTCAGGCCGATTTCACCCAGAAGTACCAGAAGCTCGGAGAGGAGCGGAAGGCAGTCGAGTCGGAGAAGGCGGCAGTCGCGGCCGAGAAGGCAGCGATCGCAGCGCAGCGAGCGATGATGCAGCAGCAGTACTCGCCGCAGTACGCCCCTCCCCAGCCGACGTCCGACCCGCTCGTCGACCAGTTCGGTGCCGAAGGTGCAGCAGCCATCCGCGCCCAGCAGAGTCAGGTCGCCCAAGGTGTCTACCAGCAACTGTTTGCCACAGAGTATGCGAGGCAGGAAGAAGTGGGCCGACAGAAGCACGGCGAGGCGTGGAGCAAGTTCGACTACACCGACCCGGCCACCGGACAGCGCGGAAACACGGTGATGGACCTGAGATGCAAGGGCCTGTCGCTCGATCAAGCATGGAACGCGCTGAACCCGGTCGACCCGTCCGCGATCGAGCAGTCGGTCAAGGACAAGGTGTACGCCGAGATGAAGGAGAAGGAAGGCGCAACCCCGGCACCGGGCGGACAGCCCGCGCCGAGGGGAACGGGCGTCGGCCACGCGCAGACCACAGAAGAGGCCTACAACATGGCTGTTTCGCAGCTCTCCGGCAGATAAGGAGAGTGAGTTATGCCAGCCAATCCGTCATTCGACCAGATTGCGTCAACGACTTTCAAGAATCTGGAAAAGACGATTGCTGACAACGTGAGCTCGCACATCCCCTTGCTCCGCCTCATGCGGGACAAGGGTGCGATCGTGACGGACGGTGGGGATTCCATCGTTCGCCCGCTGCTCGCGTCTTTCAGCAACGCCCAGTCGTACTCCGGCTCCGACCCGATCAACATCACGAAGTCCAACGACATCTCTGCGGCCGAGTTCAACTGGAAGCAGACCGTCGTGCCCGTCATCATCGAGGGGATCGAGGAAGCCCGGAACGCAGGAAAAGCGAAGCAGATCTCCCTCCTCGACGGCCTGAAGGAACAGGCGATCGTGTCGATGGAGGACAAGGTCAGCAAGATGATGATGGGAGACGGCACCGGCAACGCGGGCAAGGACATGCTCGGGCTGCAGGCGATCGTCGACGTCGCTCCGTCCCTCGGGACGCTCGGCGGGATCAGCCGCGTCGCCAACTCGTTCTGGCGGAACTACGCCGACACGAGCGTCGGCGCGTACGGGACGTACCTCCTGTCGAAGATGTCGAAGGCCGTCCGCACCTGCGCAAGGGGCAACGACCGGACCGACATCATCGTCACGGACAGCACGAACTTCGGCTACATGGAAGCCATCGCGGACGGGAAGGCGCAGTTCCTCAACCCGAAGCTCGCGGACCTCGGCTTTCAGGCGCTCAAGTTTCAGGGCATCGACTTCATCTTTGACGCCAACTGCCCGGCCGGGAAAATCTACGGCCTGAACACGAAGTACCTGAAGCTGTACATCCACACGGACTACAACTTCAAGATGGGCAACTTCATCGAGCCCGCGAACCAGGACATCCTCGTCGCGAAGCTGCGTCTGTACGCGCAGCTGACCACGAACCGGGCCGAGTCGTGCTGGGTGCTGGACGGCGTGACGGTCTAGGCGCCGGAGGGCATTTCGCCCTGAGCGCAATGGTGCGCTGGGCTTTCATCATCAAGGAGGACAGTCATGACTATCGCATCAGCAGCATCCCTCGCCGCGAACGGCAACGGCCGTCTGGCTTGGGCGACTGACCTCGATGCCTCCGACGCAGTCGCGCAGGAAATCCTCGGCTCGGCTCGGTGGGACGTTCACCCGATCTGGGGACTCAGGGGCTTCGAGTACGTGCGCTTCCACGACGCCGCAGTGAAGGGCTCGTGGAACACGCAGATTGCGAACATCGCGGTGGCAAACGCGACCGGCACTTCGACCACGACGGTCGTCCTCGCCGGAACCTTCACGGCAGACATCCTGAAGGACTGCCTCGTCCGCTGCAAGGACGACACCGGCGCTGCCGGTGCCGCGCCCGAAGGCGAGACGGCGCGCATCATCTCCAACACGACCGGGGTGCTGTATCTCAACCCGGACGACGCTTGGAGCGTTGCACCCTCCTCGGGCGACGACTTCGAGGTCATCCTGCCCCACCGCGTCTCTGCGGCTGGCGCGGGCGACGAGTCGCTGCTCTGCCGCGGCGTGGCGATGGCGACGCAGACCATCTACTACTACGGCTGGGTGCAGTTCTACGGCTGGAACCCCTTCGCGAACTTCGTGGCAGCTGGCACGGTCGTGACGGGGCCGAAGGGAATCATCACGGGCTCCGGTGGTCTGGCGACGGTCAGCTCGACGTCCAGCCGGTCCATCCTCGTCGGTTCGCTGCCCTGCACGTCGATCACGACGGATCAGGTCGGCAGGACGAACCTCTGCCACATCCAGACGGGTGTCGCGGGTTCGCCGATGATCTCGGCATAGTCGGGTTAAAGGGCAGGGCGACTTCGGTCGCCCCGCTTTTCAACCCTATTAACGGGAGGTCGCCATGTCGTACAAGAACGGCAACAAGATTCCGGACTTCACGCGGGAGAACCTCGACCGCCCTCCGAAGGACCGGAGGGACTTCTACCACGACGCGGACGAGCAGCCGGAGGAGCCGGTCGTCGCGCCGCCCCCGCCGGAGGAGAGCCCCACGGGGTTCAAGTGCAACGTCTGCGGGTTCGAGTGCAAGACGGAGCGCGGGATGCAGACGCACGTCGGGAAGGCGCACAAGGTGGAGCAGCTGTAAGGGGGAAGCATGAACGTCGCCGAGATGGTGAAGAACGTGAAGGCCGAGTGCCACCCCGTCACGAACATCGACGGGATCATCCGCCGGTGGCTCGACCGCGGGCAGAAGGTCGTCGCGTCGAAGCATCGGTTCTCCTGGCTCCGGCAGTACAAGTGGACCCTCGCGACCGTCGCGTCGCAGGAGTTCTACGCGCTCTCCCCGCTCGTCGACACCTCGAAGCTCATCATCATCTACAACCCGACCGACCAGACGTTCATCAGCGGCATGACCGAGATGGAGTTCCGCAGGTACGAGCCGGGCCCGTCCACGGGGAGCCCGTACCTCTACCGGCTCGTCGGATTCTCGCCCGTCCTGACGCAGCCGACGACCGCGTCCGTGCTCGACCTCGTCTCCACGTCGGCGTCCGACACGGCCGTCATCGTGACGGTTCAGGGGCTCGACTCCGCGGGCATCCTCTTCACGGAGGAGGTCACGACGAACGGCCTGACCGTCGTATCGACCTCGACCTCCGTCTCGAAGGTCCTCTCGCTCTCGAAGGCGACGACGAGCATCGGGACGATCTCGGTCTCCGCGGGCGCGACGGTCCTCGTCAAGATCGCCCCGAGGGACCGGTCGGTTCAGCACCCGATCATCGCGCTCTTCAACATCCCGGACGCGGTCGACTCGCTCTGCTACGACTTCACGATGAAGCTCCCGACGCTCTCGGACGACCACGACATCTCGCTTATACCGGAGCAGTACCACGACGTCCCGGAGCTCTACGCGAAATGGCAGTGCTTCAAGCACCTGAACAACCCGACGATGACGCAGGCCGTGGCGATGGAGTTCGCCGCGAGGGTCAACGACATGATCGCGGACGACTACCAGCCGACCGGGGTGTTCGCGATGAACTCTTTCCGCCCGAACCAGCTGCCGCTGGCGCAGCTTCCGGGGATGTACCCGAGGGACGACACCTAGATGGGACAGGAGATCAACAGCGCGAACCTGCGGCTCCCGAAGTTTCTGGGGCTGAACCTCATGAAGTCCGACACCTCGATCGGGCAGATGGAGGCGTCCGCCCTGCAGAACGTGAACATCACGAACGACGCGCTCATGCAGCGCGGCGGGTCGGCGTCGATCTCGACGAACCTCTTCAAGGACAAGACGGACGCCACGGCGAAGACGATCGCCGGGCTCTACAGCGGGATCATCGGCGGCACCCGGTATCAGGTCGGGGTCGGCGGGGACGCCTTCAAGAAGCTGACGAACTCGTGGACCGACCTCACGGGCGCGGTGACGGTCACGGACGACGCGGACAACCTCGTCTCCTTCGCGACGTTCTTCGACAACGGCGGCAACGAGTGCTTCATCATCTGCCCGGAGCAGGACACCCCGTTCAAATGGCTCGGAGGTGCGGCCAACGCCGCTGCGCTCGCCGCGACCCCCGGCGACTTCAGGTTCCCTGTCGTCCACATGAACCGCCTCTGGGTCGCGGTCGACGACATCATCTACATCAGCGACTATTTCGACTGCGAGACGTGGGACGTCGCCTGGGACTTGCAGCGGTTCCGCGGGGACGGGGAGGACATCACCGGGGTCGCGCGCTACGCCGACCGGATCATCGTGATGAAGCCGTCCTCGATATTCATGATCTCCGGCTCCTCCTACGCCGACTACTCGTCGCAGCTCATCGTCTCCGGGGACGGGTGCGCCAGCGGGTACTCGATTCAGGAGGTGGAGAGCCGCAGGTACGGGAACATCCTCGTCTTCCTGTCGAAGGAGGGGCAGCTCAAGGGGTTCAACGGGTCGAAGAACCTCATCCCGCTCGGGGACCCGGCGAAGCCGCTCTACGACAAGATGAACAAGACCCGCCTGTCGAAGTGCGGGAGCGCGAACTACCGGCCGCTGAAGCAGTACTGGCTCACGATGACCTACGGGGCCGGGACGGCGCACGACCAGATCATGGCCTACGACTACTTCAACGACACCTACACCTCGGACGACGGGCAGCCGCTCTCGACGAACCTCTACCACCTCGGGATCGACGCGAACTGCATGGCGATATTCGAGACGGCGACGGCGCAGCAGATTCTCGTGACGGCCGACTACGACGGGAACGTCTTCCGGCAGGACTACGGCCTCGACGACGAGGGGTCGCTGACGATCGACGCGAAGTGGCAGTCCGGGAAGCTCGACATGGGCGACCCGTCGTCCGTGAAGCTCCTGACCGAGCTCGCGGTCGTGACGACGCAGAGCTCCGAGACGCACCTGTCGGTCACGGTGACGACGAGCGGCAACAGCGCAGCCGGGGTGGCGGTCATCCCGACCGGGGGGTCCCTCTGGGGTGCGATGGTCTGGGGCACCGGACTCTGGAGCGAGCCGGAGACGAAATACACGCGCGTCGAGCTGACGCCTTCGTTCGGGGAGGACGCGGTCTCCGGGAGGTACTTCCTCCTGCAGCTCGCGCACTCGACCCCGGCAGAGGCGATGCGGATCGAGGACGTCATCATGGGCGCGACGAACCTCGGGCAGCAGCCCGAGTACGTGGAGTGATATGCTACCGAGGCCGCCGATACAGCCGAACGGGATGCCGGAGATGCTGGACTACTCCCAGCGGCTCACGCTCTGGCTGACGGACGCCTACCGGCTGCTCTCCGAGTACGAGAAGCGGAAGGTCGTCCGGAGGACCGGGATCAGCTATCAGACGACGGCCGACGACTTCAATGTCGCGGTGACGGACACGGCGGCCCCGAGGACGGTGACGATCGCGAGCGCGTTCATCGCGAAGGTTGACAACGAGATCACGGTCTCGGACGAGTCCGGCGGTGCGCTGGCGAACAACATCACCGTCGCCACCGAGGGCGCGGAGACGATCGACGGTGTGGCGACTGCGACGATCGCGGCGAACTACGGGGCCCTGCGGCTGAGGTCGGACGGCTCAAACCTTTACACGATAGAGTGAGGCAGCCATGATTTCAGCAGGCATGATTTCAGCCGGGGCGGTCCAGACAGACCCCTACACCTTCACGAACGGGACGGTCGCGAACGCCACGGAGGTCAACCTCCGCATCTCGCGGCTCTACACGCTCCAGAACGGGAACATCGACGCGGCGAACGTGGACCTCGCGGACGACTATACGTGGACCGGGAAGCACGAGTTCGAGGGCGGGGTGGCCTTCCTTCGAGGGGCGTACGCGGCGAGCAACACCACGGGAGTCAAGGAGTTCATCATCGGGGTGACCGACACCTCCGCGGCGAGGACGATCAAGATTCCGTCCGCGCTCATCGCGGCCGGGACGTTCGTCGTCTTCGTGAAGGACGAGTTCGGAAGGGCGGGAACTTTCCCGATCACGGTGCAGGGCGAGGGCGCGGAGACGATCGACGGGCACGCGAGCGTCGACATCGCCGAGGACTACGGCGAGCTCCGGCTCTACTCTGACGGCACGAACCTCTTCATCTGGTGACGACATGGCAATGGACCCGACAATCAAGCTCCCGGCGGCTGCTCAGAAGTGGGTCGCGAACCTTCGCAACGCGCTCTCCGACCTGCGGGGCCACATCATGAACCTTCAGCACGGCTCCGCCGCGCTCGGGCACCCCGTGAAGGGGAACCAGAGCGTGATGGCGCGATGGGGCTCGGACATCCGAGATGCGGCCCAGAGGTACGGGGTCAGCCCGTCGGTGCTCGCGAACCTCATCAACGCGGAGTCCGGCGGGAACCCGAACGCCAGATCGCCCGTCGGCGCCTACGGACTGACGCAGATCATGCCAGCGACCGCGAGATCCGAGGGTCTGTCGGTGGCTACCCCGAGGGACCAGATATTTAGCGGGGCGAAGTACTTGTCGAAGCTCATGGGCCTGACTGGCGGCGACGTCCGTCGAGCCCTCGCCGCGTACAACGCGGGCCCCGGCAGGTTGAAGAACGACGCTTGGATGCGGATTTCGGAGACGAGGAACTACGTCAAAAAGATTCTCGGGTAGCAAAATTGTTTCACGTGGAACATTCCAACCGTAGGGGGCTAATAATGCGCCTGTCAAATGACAAAGTGAAAATAATACCGTACGAGCCGCAGCTTCACGCGCCTCTGCTCTACAGGTGGTATCACAGCGGTAAGTACGGGATGCTCTTTGACAATCTGCCGCTTTTCTCCATCCACGACTGCATGGCGCTGAAGGAGTGCTACGCGATCGTGAACCCGGCGACCCCGACCGAGGTCTTCGGGATCGCGCTCCTCCACAACAAGGACGAGCGCAACCGCAGATGCGAGGTGCATACGATGATCGCCGAGGAGCACCAGAAGAAGGGTGTCGTTCAGGAGGCCGGGAAGTTCCTGATCTACCACATCATGAACTGCATGAACTTCTACAAGGTCATCGCGATCATCCGCGAGGAGAATCTGGCGGCAGAGAAGGCGGCGAAGTCGTTCGGATGGGAGCTTGAGGGGGTCCTCAAGCACCACATCTACATCGACGGAGAGTTCCACAACATGAAGCAGTACTACATGACGAAGGGGATGTTCAACAAGCGGTACAAGCAGGCGATCGAGGCCGAAGTCCGAGGCCATGAAACAGGAGAAACGCCATGATCTCAGCGGGCGAGACACTTTTCGGGAGCGCACCTGAATCACCCCAGCCGTTCAGAGGCCCGGGGTGGGAGAACCAGGGCGACATCCTGAACTCGTACATGATGGGCCAGTTCATGACCCCGGAAATGCTCGACTCGCAGAACCAGCGCGTCGCGCAGCTCCAGCAGCAGTGGCAGGCGTCCGGAGGCGGGCAGGAGCAGACGCCGACGTTCCAGTTCCCCGGAGTCATGGGCGCTGGCGGAGGGATGATCGGCGGCGGGGGAATGACCCGCGACCCGCGCACCGGCCAGATCATTCAAGGCGGATACCAGACGACTCTCTCAGGAGGCGACGACCAGCTCCGACAGCAGCTTGAAGCGGCGCAGAGGACTCAGGGCATCATGCAGTCGTCCCAGCCGTACTGGAACCAGAACCGGTTCACCGCTGGACAGCAGCTCGAAGGACAGCTGCAGCCGACGATCGCGACCGCGGGCGGACTCTTGGGGCAGCAGAACCAGCTCGCGCAGCTCCAGCAGCAGATGACGCAGAAGCAGTATACCCCGGAGCAGCGGGCGGCGTTCAGCACGCAGGCGGGGAACCTACAGAACCTCATCGCGCAGGGGCAGGCGAACCTCGCGGAGACGACCCCGCAGTACGCTGCGCGGAACCCGTACCAGTTTCAGGGCTCGCAGTACACCGACCCGACGAATGGGATGACCGCGCAGCAGATGGTGGGCGACGCCTTCACGCCTCAGATGGCGATGGCGAACCGAGAGGCGGAGAGGACCGGTGGTCTGCAGCGCGAGCAGATCATGGCGGACATGAACCGAAGGGGTATGCTCACCTCCGGCGCCACGACGCGCGCGATGCAGATGCAGCAGAGGGATCAGGGAGACCGGCTCGCGAACCTGTCGAACCAGTTCGGCGCGCAGCAGGCGCAGCAGCAGCTCGGCGCGAACCAGTACCTACAGGGCATGGGATGGCAGCAGCAGCAGGCGCAGCAGAACGCCAACTGGCAGAAGCAGACGGCTCAGGCCGAGGAGATATTCCGCCAGCAGGGAGCAACGGACGCTCAGGCGTCGCAGATGGCGAACATGGCGCTCCAGCGGCAGCAGGCGAACTACCAGCAGGGGCTCACCGGAAGGCAGCAGGGGGTCAACGAGTGGTCCCTACAGACGCAGGCGAACCGCCAGCCGATGGAGGACCTTTTCCGGCTCTACCAGCTCTCGACGGGCGGAAGCCCCGGGTCCCCTGGGTCTCCCGGGCTTCTCGGGTCGCTCATCCCCGCAGGCGCGACGCTCGGCGCCGCGGCGCTCATGTGCTTGCCCGCAGGGACTCCGATCGAGATGTCGGATGGCGGGACCTTCCCGGTGGACATCATCGAGCCGGGCGACGAGGTCAAGGGGGGCGTCGTCCTTCAGGTCTCTCAGTCGATGCGCCCGAGGGGCCACACGTTCTTCCGTCACGTCTTCAAGAGCGGGAAGGAGGTCGTCATGTCCGACGGCCATCCGTTCCACGACGAACTCGACTGGAAGGAGCCGTCGAACGAGCAGAGCCAGTTCACGCACGACATCAGGACAAGCGAAGGTTTCTACTACGTCAACGGCGTCAAACTCGGATCGACGCTCGGATAGGAGAACGACATGGCTATAAACTGGGGCGGGCTTGGGAACTCTCTCGGAGGCGGCCTTCAGCAGATCGCGAACGTCTTCCTTCAGAAGGCGATGATGGAGCGCCAGCCACAGATGGAGCTCGAAGCCCTGAAGAAGAAGGCCTACGGGCTCGCGGAGATGACCACGCCGAACTGGAGCGTCATCAGCCCGGAGATGCAGGACAAGGCGGCGGGCGACCTCATGAAGCAGATGATGATTAAGCCGTCGTTCGCCTCAGAGATGGGGCAGGGGATGATGGGCGGGCTTGCGAGCATGATGGGGATGGGGGGAGGAGCTCTGTCGGGGGACAACGGAATGGGCGCGCAGCCGGGCGGGATGCCCATCCCTCCGAGGCAGGTCTCCCCGCTCGGGAAGATCACCCCGCCGCCCGCGGCCACGATCGGGGCTCCGAAGTTCCAGAACCAGCTCTGGGACCCGGAGGACGGCGCTCCGTTCACGGTCAACACCTACGCGGATTTCCAGAAGGCGATCAAGATGGGCGCGCTCACGAAAGCGCCCGAAACTCTCCCGGGGGTAGGGGACGGAACCCTGCCCGGGATGTGAGGGGGAACGATGGGTAAGCTATCGAGCACATTCGGCGGGGCACCGGCCCCGAACCCGCAGGCGCCGGGGATGATGGCTCAGGGCGGGATGATTCCCAAGAGCGGGACGATGGGGAGCTCCGGCTTCAGCGTGCAGGTCGCAAGCCCCTCCGCCGCCGCCGCCGAGACGGCCGCGACGACAGAGTCCCGGCTGATGACGGAGAACCGTGTCAAGCGTGCGCTCGATCAGGCGAACGCCGACGCGATCGCCTCGTTCGGGAAGCCCTACGCAGACCTCACCCTCGACGACGCGATGGTCCTGTTCAAGGGCGACCTCGATCAGGCGAAGAAGTTCATCGACGTCAAGAAGGCGTTCGTCAACGAGGAGGGGACGATCCGCAAGATCAACATCGTCGTCCCGATCGTCGACAACATGTTCAAGCTCCTCGACAAGATACCCGCAGCGGAGGGAATCCCCGGGCGCGCGATCTCGATGGTGAACGTCGGGAAGCAGAAGGCGGGCTACCTCCCCGAGATGACGACCTTCCAGAACTCGATGAAGATGATCCGCCCGCTCATCGTCAAGGGCATGGGCGACTCCGGCAACCTGTCGAACCAAGAGCAGGAGATGGCGATGTCGCTCCTGCAACAGGTCATCACCGGGACGAGCTCGGAGCGGAGCCAGGGCATCCAAGCGTTCAAGAACATCATGGAGCGGTCCGGCGGGAAGCCGTGGGCCTCGATGGTCGGAGGTAAGAAGACGACCTACAAGGACTTGGACACGGGCGACCTGATGAAGCTCCTACAGGTGAAATGACATGGGAAAAGTTTCCGACATGTTCCCGCAGGCGGAAGTCGAGGCCCCGTCCGAAGGGCTGAAGATGGACGCAGGCGCTCCGATCCTGTCGAAGCAGCAGCGCCTCGACGTCCTGAACGAGCTCGTCGCGCGCGGGGACGTCAAGCCGGAGCTCGCGAACGAGCTTCGCACTCGGATCACCGACTCGGGGTTCGAGGAGACGAGGAAGAAACCGACGTGGGCGCGCGAGGCGTTCGACTGGACGAAGAACCTCGTCAAGGACCACGGCGTCGACGCCCTTGAGTACGCGCAGAAGCAGGCGTTCCCCTACAACATGCTCTTCGCCGCGAAGGACCTCGTCCAGAACCTTCAGGCGAACAGGGCGCAAGGCAAGGGCATCATGTCCCCCGGTGGCACCGCGGACACAGAGCTTCTGCACGGCCAGTTCCCGACGGTCGGGGCGACGATTGGAGCGGCCGCAGGGCCTCTCGGGGCCGGGCTCGGAGGTGCGACGGGCCTCGCGGTCGAAAGAAGCGTCCGGCAGGCGACGGGGCTCGAAGGGAAGAACCTCCCCCGCGGGACCCTCGGGGAGACGGTCCGGACGAACCTAGCGTCGCAGGCGAACTTCGCGCAGGACATGCTCCCCGAGTTCGCGAAGCAGGCCGCGCTCGCCTACGGCGGCCAGAAGGTGGCGCAGGGCATAGGGAAGGGCCTCAACTACGTCGCGGAGAAGCAGATCGCGACCCGGGTCCTCCCGGAGCGGATGAAGAAGCTCCCCGGCTTTCGGTGGCTCGTCGAGGGCGAGGAGGCGGCCGCTCAGAAGCGCCTCGAACCCCTCAAGGCGACCCACAAGGCCGAGGAGGTCACCCGCAAGGAGGCGTGGGCCGCGGGGAAGGCGAGGGCGGCGGACGAGACGAAGTCGATGCCCGAGACGATCACCGGGCGCGGCAGGACGGCTTCCGGGGCTCACTTCAAGGAGTCGGTCGCCAAGGCGAACGAGGAGATGGGCGCGCGGTACGACGCGACGGTGAAGCCGGTCCTCAACGCCTACGGCAAGGTGAGAATCCCGGGGCAGCAGATGCGGAACGCCCTCCTGTCCCCGCTGCAGGAGCAGGGGTTCATCGACGCGAAGGGCAACATCCTCCGCGGGGAGATCGACAAGATCAAGACGCCGGAGCTGAAGAAGTACTACTCCGACCTCGCCGACTGGGTGGAGCAGCTCCAGAGGAACCCGACCTTCCGAGAGGCCGACCGGATCAGGAAGGACATGCAGAACGCCGCCTTCAAGCAGCGCAGGAGCGAGTACGCGCCAGTGGCCCACGAGTACCGGGTCGCCATGCTCGACAGCTTGGGGGAGGCGTCGGACCCGGCGACCCGCAGGGCGATCTCCTCGGCCCGCGAGGAGTACTCCCGGGTCACACCGTACATGAAGCAGCTCCGTGAGATCGCTGAGTCGCACCCGGAGGAGATCGTCGCGAAGATCGGGAAGAACTCGTTCCCGCTCTCCTACGCGATCGAGGCGGCGAAGGTCGTCCCGTCGCTCAAGGAGCCGATCCAGAGCGTCGTGCTGAACGGGCTCGTGAGGGCCGCGAACAACCCGCAGGCGTTCAAGAAGACGATCGACGACTTCGGTCGGAAGGAGCTCGCGCAGGTGCTCGACCCGAAGACGATGAAGGCCGTGCTGGACTACGAGCAGCGCATGTTTGCGGCCTTCAAGCCGTTCCAAGGCAGGCCGTTCCAGCCCCCGGGCGATCTCGACAAAGGTCTGGGAAAATTCTGGCAGAAGATGTACGATGCCGCGAAATCCGGGGCGAAGATGGACCCGGCGTCAGCGAGGGTCCTGTTCACCCACTTCGGAAACGCCCTTGAGAGGCAGGTCAGGGATCAAACAAAACCGACAGCACCGGGAGGTGGATAATGGTCGACATTCAGAGCAGGCAGTTCAGCAGCTTCGTTGACGTAGGCCCGGGCAAGTCGGCCCGGCTCGTGAACGACATCACGATGGCGAGCAACGCGCTGTCGGTCCTCGCGGAGACGGTCAGCTTCTCGGCCGGAGCCGCCGGGACGTCCGGGGTCGTGGGGTTCGACAAGGCGCCGATCTACGACGCCACGGGCACCCGGCTCGGGGCGAAGGGCGCGACGTCCTTCGCGTGGGTCACCGGGACGGTTCTTACGACGGAGGTCGCGCTCGATCTCGAAACCTACCCGACAGAAACGCTCCTGCTCGCGTCCCTCGCGCAGGGAGAGTACGCGATCGACTATGTGCTCGGGAAGCTCTACTACAAGAAGGCGACGGCCGGGACGTCGGACACCTGCAACTACACTACCCGACAGCTCAACGTGCAGATCACGACCGCCGCCGTCTCCCTCGCAGACCCCGCGGTCCCGCTCTACGACGGCGCGGTGCTCGGAGCCGCGCGGACGATCAAGGCGACCCCCGGGACGCTCTACTACCTCTCGGTCTACAATCCGAACGCATCGGACATGTTCCTGCAGGTGTTCGACCACGCCGCCCCGACGGTCGGGGTGACCACGGCGAAGCTCTCGCTCTGGGTCCCGGCGCAGGGAGGGTACGACGTTCCGATGCCGGTGCAGGGGTTCACATTCGCGACGGCGATCACGATGGCGGCAACGACCACGTTCTCAGGCGCTGGGGCCCCGGGGTCGGCGCTGCTTGTCAACGCGGCCTACAAATAGGGGGAGACAATGGGTTACGCAAAAACTGATACCACGGCCAGAGCGGCGCGGCTTGTCTGCGGCGCGGCCGGGACTGCGGTCGCTGCGACGTGGGCCGCGCTCACGAACACAGGAAAATTCACGGTCACGATCGACGGGACGAAGTACTCCAACGTGACCCCGGACTTCACGGGGGCGACCACGATGGCGCTCGTCGCGACGGCGGTCCAGACGGCGCTCGCGGCCTCGCTCACGGGGACGCTCTGCACGTGGAACTCGGACCACTTCGAGATCGTGAGCCCGTCCGTCGGCCCGGCGTCTGCGGTCTCCGTCCTAGCAGCTCCGGGCGCAGGAGTCGACCTAGCGGCCGCCGCGTACATGAACGGGAAGACGGGGTACGCGAACCACACTGACCAGATGCGCGACGTTGCTGGCCTCGTCGGACCGATGAGGGCCCACTCGCTCGCGGACCTGACGGCGAAGTTCGGCAACGACGCCTCTACGGTCAAGGACCGGTTCGACTCCATCGACGGGAACATCGCCGACCTGATGGACGACGTAGGCGACGGATCCGCCGCGACGCTCGGTGACATCTACGGAATCCTCGGCAACCCCGCGGCGCAGAGCTTGAACGTGCAGCTCGGGTACGGAGCAGCCGGATCGGTTGCGGCGGACCTCGCCGCGATTCTCGCGGGCCTCGGGATAGCCGGGACGATCAGCGGCACGGCTGACAACGGAACCACGGCGACCCTCGTTGACAACGCACTCACGCAGGTGGACGACTACTTCAACGGGCAGATTCTCGTCATGACGTCCGGGGCGAACGTCGGGCTTTCGAGGGTCGTCTCCGACTTCGACGCGGCGTCGGACACGGTGACGGTCGAGAACCCGTTCCCGCTTCCGATCGTGGCGTCTGCGACGTACACCATCCTCCCGCGCGACGCTTGGATGAGCGTCCTCCTCGGGGCGAACAACAACAACAACGTGGCTGACACCTCTCTCGTGGTGGCGAACGCCGACGGGTCGGTGGTCGAGCGGCAGGAGTACGTGCAGGCGGCGGTCGACGCGATCCAGACGGACCTCGGCAATCCCTCCGCGAGGACGAACCTCCAGACGATCGTTGCGCTGCTCGGCAACCCGGACGCGGCGAACAAATCGCTCTACGGCAACATCGGCGACTTCGTCGCTCAGACGAACCTCCAGAGCTTGCTCGCCGCGCTGGGAATACCTGACACTGCAGGGAAGCCGCTCTACACCTGCCTCGTGACGGACCGGCTGGATAGCGGAACCTTCGGGCTCTCCGCTTCAAGGACGGCGCTTGAAACTGCTTCTCTCGGCATCGGAGCCGGGAGCGCCGCGGCGAACCAGAGGGAGGGCCTCATCCTGCGGTGGATCGCGGACAACCTTCCGGGAGGCGCGACCGAGGTCGAGACGACCTCCCTCGACGCTGCGGACGGCTCCATCGCGGACAACGTCAGGGCTGGCCTGCTCATCAGGTGGCTCGCGGACGCGGTCAACGCGCTCGTTGTCCCTGATGTCGCAGGAACCGCTGCGGGGCTTATTGGCGCGCTTGTGGTTCCAGACGCTGCTGGCGTTCTGGCTACGGCGATCGCGGTCCCGGGCGCGGATTCAGCGGCGAACACGAACATGCGGGACGTCGTCGGCAACAAGACGGACACAGTCGCTGGCGGGTCGCTGATGGGCTACGCAAAGAACCTCCTACTCGGAGTGACCACGGTGAACAACGGGGTCACCGGGGCGGTCGCCGCGGTGAACCGGCTGACCGGCAAGACGCAGGTGCTCAACGTCCCGATCGCCATCGCTGCGAACGCCGCGGCTACGGTCATCGCAACGGCGACGACGAAGCCGGTCCTCATCAAGAGCTTCACGCTCTACGCAGTCGCAGCCCAGACGGCGGACCTCACGAACATCGTCGCTCAGGGGGCGGGGGCCGGGACGGTGGTCACCTTCGTCGACGCGGTCGCCGGGCTCAGGGCGAACCTCGACGCGGCGGGGAAGCAGGTGTCGTGGGCGAGCAACGGCGGGAGGGTCTACCTCCCGGCAGGCGGGACGATCCAAGTCGACCCGACCGGCGGAGGGGCGACGGCGCTGAACCTCATCGCTTCGATCGAGTACATCGCCGCGGAAGACGGCGGCTATCTGGCATAAGGGGGAATCATGGGAGCGATAATCAACGGAGTCGCGAAGTACCCGCTCGTCACCGAAGGCGTCGCAGGGAACGTCACGCTGCAGCCGGGGACGCAGGTCGCGAGGGTCGACACGACTGCGGCGAGATCCGTGGACCTACCGACTGCGGCTTGCTATGACGGAAACGTCGTCAAAATCGTGGACGTTACCGGAGGAGCTGGGCTCAACAATATCACCGTCACGACTCAGGGGGCCGAGACGATTGACGGCCTTGCGAGCGTGGCCATGGCGGAGGCGTTCGGCTCTATCACGTTCGTCAGCGACGGGAGTAATTGGTTCACTTGCGCAGATTAACCGCACCAGAAACCCTGACTAAATCAGGATAGGTGCAAGGAGGAAGTCATGGCAGGAGTCCCGGAAGTCATCAAAGGCGCGTTCAAGTATTCGCTGGCGGGCACGACACTCACAATCTCGGCAATAGGGGTTACGAAGGTTCGCTTCCCGAAGCAGGGAACTCCCGGAGATTTCGTAACTCTCGACCTGACGGGGAAGAGCTACACCTTCGATCCTGCGGCGTATCCCGATTCGATGGGGTGCGGAATTACAGCGACCGTATCGTGGGGAAGTGCTGGCGCATTTGTGATGCCGTGGCACGACTACCTAGTGAACATCGACAACACGGCTGCAGGTGTCATAGCGGCGACGTCGCGGCATCCTCACAAGACCACAATTTCAGCGCACGCCAACGTGTCGTTCTCCGATGCGCTTCTTTCTGGAACGCCCGCACAGGGGGACACTGTTGCGTGGGCAGTTCATGCCGCAGGGACTGGCGGACAACCGTGCGTTTGGATTGGCTCTCATCGACAATATTATACATACGGCGGGGTCGGGTCGAGGGAATGGACGGTTGATGCTCTTGCGACAACGGACGGTTTCGGAATGTCGAATGAAAATACTCTTTTCTCGATGGCAGCAGGGCAAAACGGTGCACGGGCAAGTCATTTCACCGGAGCGAACGGGCCGTATGGAAATGCCGACATAATCAATTGGAAACTGAGCAAGAGCGGTCTTTTGTGGCTCTCCGTTTCCATTGGGGGCGCGTTGACGAACGGAGGCGATGGGGCACTGACGTATGTTTATGCTCCGATGACACCTGCTGCGCTATGCTGGTCGGCCGGACAAGTCGCGTATGGAGGAGCTGTGCCTCGTGCATCAGTATGCCTTCTGGCGCAAGCAACTTATGGGGCCATTTGGAGGTTGTGTTCTGACGATGTCGTTCCTGTCAATAACGGGTTTTCCAACGCGGCAGATACGATTGCCGGGACATTCACATATCAGATATTATGAAGAATTGGCTCAACCCGAATTGGCTTCTCTCGCGCCTCTTGGAGCGCATCGGCGTCGGGGGCTGCCTCGCGCGAACGGAGTTCGCAGCGCACTTCTTCGCGGGGACGACGTTCGCGCTCGCTGGCGTCTTGTGGGGATCGTGGCTCCCGGCGCTGTGGGTTGCGTGGACCTGCGTCGACGAGTTTTATGTCGACGGATGGAAGGGTAAAGGGCAGGGCTACGATACGATCATCGACCTCGCGAGCAAGCTCGCCGGTCCTGCGGGGTTCGCGATATGGCGATTGACAGCATAGCGATAGACCACGCCCTGCAAGCGATTGGCGTCATCGTCGGAATCACTTCGGCGGTCATCGGCCTCACGTGCTGGCTCGCGCTGCGGTGGATCAACACGATGTGCGACTCCGTTAAGGAATTGAGAACGGAGTTTAAAGAGTTCATCAAGGAGTACTACGACCGGCACGAGGACACGATGAAGAAGCCGGACTGCTCGGCGAAGCACGCCGTGCTCGACAACAAGGTCGACAAGCTCCACGAGCGGGTGGACGCGATGGAGATGGACAGGCGATGACGCTACTCGACAAACAGCAGGCGTTCGTCCGGCTCATCGCGAAGCTCATCGTCTTCGCGTACGACCGAGGGTACGAGCTGACGTTCGGGGAGAGCTACGACGACGACGGCGTGGGGCATATGAGGAACTCGAACCACTACATCCGGCTCGCAGCCGACCTGAACCTTTTCAAGAACAACGTGTGGCTGAAG
>Ga0315284_10001459_pt1 | contig 33724 bp, 18 predicted proteins | sample YL17G09_16_MG_FD_203696 | JGI IMG/M metagenome (GOLD analysis project Ga0315284, IMG submission 203696) | Sediment microbial communities from Yellowstone Lake, YNP, Wyoming, USA - YL17G09_16 | ecosystem: Environmental > Aquatic > Freshwater > Lake > Sediment | place: USA: Wyoming | collected... | reverse complement strand
CGCCATCCTGGCCGCCTACGACCGCACGTGGGGCGAATCGGTGGGGCTGGTGGCCCGGCTCAAGCTGTGGCGCTTCGGCGCGTCGCCGGCCGAGCGGTCTGCGCTCGCGCTGCGCGCCGCGTGGTGCCGCCGCTTTGCGCGCGTCAACACGGTCGGCCTCCGCAAGATCGTCAAAAAGTACGCCAAAGCGTCGGGGGACCCCGCGAGCGGGGACCTGCTCCAATCGTACTGGCACTCTGCCGGGGACGGGGGCGCGGGGGGGCGGGGCAGCGCGCGCGCCGCGCCCGCGCGCGGCGGCGCGTTCCTCACCTCGCCCCTGCTCACCGAGCTGCGCGCGGTGGAGGCCCTGCTCGTGCCGCCCGAGGAGTGGGCGCCGACCCCGCCGACCCCGCCTCCACCCCCGCCGCGCGCGCGGCGGCCCGGCAAGGAGCCCGCGCCGCGGGAGGCCTTCGCGTCCCCGCCACCCCTCCCCGCCCGCGCCGCGCCGTCGGACGACGACGCGTTGTTCGAAGACGACGATGGCGACGACGACGACACGGACGGGGTGGAGGTTGGGGGGGTGGAGGGCGGGGCGAGCGGGAGCACGGGCGCGGGGCCGTCGTCGGCGGCGGCGCCGCTGCCCCCACCCGCCCTGTCCCGCCTGCGCCGCGCCTCGGCCTCCATGCTCACCGCGTCCGCCATGGACGCCGCCAAATCCGACGGCGCCGGCGGCGGCGGCTCGTCCGGGAGCGAGGGCGGCGGCACGCCGCGCCGCCAGCCGCGCCCGCGCTCGCCGCTCTCGCCCGAGCCCGCCCCGTTTGGCGCGCTGACCGCCAAACGGTTTGTCTCCTGGGCCCCGTCCCCCACGCCTTCCAGCGCGGGCGCGGACTCGCTGCTCGCGCCGGCGGGCGGTTCGCGCTCCTCGTCGATCGCAGACGCGGCCGCCCTCGACGCCACCCTGCGCTGCCCCATCTGCCTCGATTTCATGTACCGCCCGTTGGGCCTCGCCTGTGGGCACGCCTTTTGCACCGAGTGCGCGCTGCGGGCCGTCGGCGCCGGGGGCGCGGTGGGTTCGCTGCGCGCGCTGCTCGGCTCGGTCGACCCCGACGAAGCCTGCCCCGAGTGCCGGCGGCCGGCCGCGTTTGTGGGGGCGCGGGCGATGCGGGAGACGGGGGCGCTGGTGCGGGCGCGGCACCCGGGGCTGTGGGCGGCCAAGCGTGACGAAGCGCGCGAGAGAGCGGCCGCGCGGCGCGTCATCGCCGAGCGGCGGCGGTTGCGCGGGCGGCGGGCGACGCCCATGGATGTGCTGAGGCCGGGGTCGATGGACGAGTACTGAAGAGGGAGAGAGGAGGTGTTTCCACCGGCACGGGGGGGGCAAGATTATTTTTTGCTCAGCGCTGCAGCTGCGCGGCCCTTGAACCACTGACGAAACACACAAAGCATTTAAATCCATTGAACACTTGAACAGGGGGCGGCAGCGGGCGGACGCCCCTCACGCGGCCGCGGTCGCCGCGCCCGCTCCCCGCCGTATCTCCACCGCGTCGACCGCGTCGCCCGTCGCCGCGGACACGAACTCGGCTCTCAACGAGCCCGGCCCCGCCACGACGCGCAGGTGGCCCCACTCGGAGAGCGCGGCGTCGACCCAGTGCGGCTGGTTGGTCGACACGCCCGAGAGGCGGCGGCCGCCGGTGCCGAGCGTAAAGTGGATGGGGCCACGAGGGGGGGCAGGGCCGTCGTCCCCGTACCCGTCCGGCGCACACACTTTGGCCGCGACGGGGCACGAGCGCGCGTACGCGTGCACGTGGCCCGCGAGCACGACGTCCACCCCCGCCGCCAGCAGCAGCGGCTCCAGCGCCGCGCGCAGCACGCGCCCAAACTCGCGGTTGGCTTTGTGGGGGAACGGGACGTAGAGGGGGCGGTGGAGGGCCAGGATCGACCAGGGCGTGACGCGGCGGTCGACGGAGAGCAGGCGGGCCGCGGCCCACGCGTGCTGGGGGGAGCCAGGGTGGACGGCGTGCTCGGAGGATAGAATGGTGAACGCGACGGGGCCGGCGTCGAAAGAATACCAAAAGGGAGGGGCGGCCGCGGTGTCGAGGGTGGCAGCGTCGATGCCTTTCTCCGTCCCGTCGCCGGCCGCCGCCTCGAGCGCCGCCCGCCACCCACCGACATCCCCGTACCGCGCCGCCAGGGGCACCCCGCACTCGCCGCGCGAGTCGGCGGCCTCGTGGTTGCCCACCGCGACGGCAAGCGGCACGCTCCCGGCCGCCGCCTCGGCCGCGGCCGCGTACCGGTCCCACGCGCCAGCGTCGCCGTCGGCGTAGGCGATGTCGCCGACGTGGAGCAGGAGGTCCAGGGAGCGCGAGGCGACGGCGGAGGCGAGCGCGTCGGCGACCGCGGCCGCTCCCGGGCACTTGGGGTGGCCCGGCTCGCCCGCGTCGCCGTAGGCGGCAAAGGTCAGTGTCGCGTGCGGCGATGGCGCGGGAGGAGGAGTGAAGGGGACGGCGTCGCGGCGGCCGAGGGCATACCAGTGGAGCGCGCCCGGCGTCAACCCTTCCAGCCGGGCTGCATAGAGCCACACGCGGCCGAACTCCGTGTCCCGCGCCCGGCCGCCGCACATGTCGGCGGCGGTGTACGAGGTGGCGGCGTAGGGGGTGGCGGCGACGGTCGGCCGGCGCGCCGCCGCCACGTACAGCGCCACGTCGCCCTCCCCGTATTCCACCACCGGCGCGCATCCAGGCGACGACGCTGTCCATCGGAGAAGGAGCGCAGCGGGATCGGCCGTCAGTTGGAGGTGGGCCTGGGGGAAGGTGCGGATGAGAGGGCGCGCGCGGGAAGCGGCGTCGTGGGGCGCCCTCCCGACCCCACCGCCTCTGTCGCACCTGACGCGGCTCGCAGGGGTCGAATCGACGGGCGACCGCGCCGAGCGGCGCCCCAACCGCCGCCAGCGCGAGCAGCAGCGCCGCGGCGCACGCCGCGGCGCGCACCATTGGAAGCGCGTCGGCGCCCGGGCTGGCCGCGGGCGGCAGGGCGCGCGCCTGGGGGGGCGCGGCGCCAGAGAGTGGCGCGCCCGGCCGCGCGCACGCGCTAGGTCACTCCTCGCCCGCGCCGAACCGGGCCGCCCGGCCCTGCCGCGCCGACTAGTCGACTGGTGAGCCGGTATCAGATGAATGTGTATCCTCTTGGAGGGCTGGTGAGGGCGGAAAGCGTAGCTAGGGGCCGCCCATTGCGCGGCCCATCGTGCGATGCGACAAGCCCCCCTCCCCAGCCCTCCATGCGCCTCCTCGCCCTGCCCCTCCTCTTCGCGCTGCTGGCGGTTGCCACAGCCCAGCCGGCCCTGCCCACATGCGCCACGGCGTGCGCGTCGGAAATGATGGACGGCGCGCCGCTGGCCGTCTCCGAAACGCTCGCCCGGTTTGAGGAGGTGCCCGACGCGGGCGCCTGCTGCGGGCGGTGCCAGGCGATTGCCGATTGCAAGGGGTTTGTTTGGTGCGACGACGCGGCCGCGTGCGGCGCCCCCCCGCGCAGCGGCCCTGCGCTCTTTGGCGGCGCCGCGGCGGAAGGCACCTGCATCCTCGCGTCCGCGCCCCTGGTCAAGCTAGCCGCCGGCCGCGGCGGCGCGCCCCCGGCGGGGCGCGGGGGGTGGGCGGCTGGCGAAAAGGCCTGCGCGACGGGGGCCAAGGACCCCAAGACCGGCGCCGCGCCCGCCAAGCCGGCCGCGACGCCGACACCGGTGCCCGTGAGGCGCGGGCGGCCGGTGACACCGGCGGCCGCGACCCCGGCCGCGACGCCGGCGCCCGCCGCTGTCGGCGCGGCCGCGCGCGACGTTCGCGGCCGCGGCGCGGCCGCGGCCGCCGTGCGCCCGCCCCCCGCGCCGACGGCGGGCGCCAACGAGGAGGAGGAGGCCATCCCGGTCCCGCAGCCCGCGGCGCGCCAGGGCGGGCCGCTGCGCGGGCCGCAGCCGCCGCCGCGCGGGCCGCTCCTGGCCCGCCCTGGCATGCAGGCCGCCGATGACGAGGCGGTCGGCGACGTCAACGAGATGGAGGCCGGCGTCGACGACGAGCCGTGAACAGGGAGAGGGACGGGAGAGGGCTTGCTTTGAAACAACGACAAACCGCGGCACCGCGCCCCCCCCCCCTGCCTCCTCTCTCTCTCTCTCTCAAGCCGGCTGCTGCTTGGCCTTCTCCACGGGGTCGACGACGAGCGGCTCAAATTGCAGCCCGGCCGCCGCCAGCTCGCCGCGCACAGCGCGCGCGTCGGCCGCGACGACCGCGAGCGCGCGCCCCGGCGCGAGCCACCGCGCGGCCGCAGCCGCGACGTTGGCCTCGGTCACACTCTCCAAAGCGGTTCGGTACGTCATTAGGTAGTCTGCTGGCACGCCCAGCAGCTCGTAGGCCGCCGCGCGGGCGGCGACCGCGTCGGGCGCCGCGTCGCGGAAGACGAGCGCGCGCAGCGCGCGCCCGCGCGCGGCCTCGAGCTCGGGCCCGGCCGGCGGGCGGGCGACGGCGTCGGCGAGCGCCTGCCGCAGGCCGACGAGAAAGGCGGCGGGTTTCGCGGTCGCGCCGCCCGCCGCAAACAGGCCGACGTGGTCCACGCGCCCCGTGTCCCACCCCGCGCTCACGCTGTAGGCCAGGCCGTCCTTGCTCCGCAGGCCGTCGAAGAGGCGCCCGCCAAAGCCGTTGAGGGTGGCGGCCAGGAGGTCGAGGGCGGGCGCGTCGGGGTCGGCCAGCGACACGCCAGGGCTCATGAGCACGACCGTCGCTTGAGGCGCGCCCGGGCGGTCGTACAAGAATGAGCGGCCACGCCAGTCGGCTTCAGGGGCGAGTGGCGTGGTGGGAATGGCCGGCGGCGCCGCCGGCTGGCCCGGCGCGGGCGCCCAGGAGCCCAACGCGCCGGCCGCGAGCGCCGCCGCGCGCGCCGCGTCCACGCCGCCCACGAGGACCAGGATGGACGCGTCCGGCCGCTGCCACGTCTGGAGGTAGGCGCGCGCGTCGGCGACGGTGACCGCGGCCACCTGGTCGACGGTCGGCGACCGCGCAAACACCGACCCGCGCCCGTAGACCCGCCGCGCCCCCTCCCGCCCCGGCACCGCCGCCGGGTCGTCGTCCCGGTGGCGCAGGGCGTCCACGATCTGGGACTGGGCGAGGGCGAGGGCGTCGGGGGGGAGGGCCGGGGACGCGACGAGTTCGCCGACGAGGCCGAGCACGGCCGCGCCGTCCTCGGCCAGGCATTCAAAGCTGACGGCGGTCGCCTCCAGCGACGCCCCCGTCTCGATGTCGGCCGCCAGCGCGTCCAGGGCGGCGTCCAGGGCGGGGCCGGGGTGGGCGGCCGACCCGCCCTCGCGCTGCGTGCGCGCCGCTAGCGTGGCCACCCCCAGCGCGCTCGCCGGCGCCGCCCGCTGCCCACCCCGCATCAACAACACGCCGCGCAGCGTGGGGGAGGAGGAGTCGGCCAGGGAGAAGACGCGCAGGCCGTTTGGAAGCGTCGTCGTCGCGGGCCGCGGCGGCGCGTACGCGCGCAGCGCTGGCAGCTCGACCGGCGGCGCCGGCGGCAGGAGCGTGGACGTGCCATCGCCTCCCGGCGCGGCCGCCAGGGGCAGAGGGGCCGCGGCGAGCGCGGCGAGCGCGGCGGCAGCGGCGCGCCGCGCGAGCCAATGCCGTGCCGGCGGCGGCGGTGGCGGGGTCGTCGGTGCGCGGCTTGGTGCGGCGGCCTTCATGGCGGCGCGTGGGGCGGCCGCCGGGCCAAGCGGGGAGTGGCTGCGCGTTCGGCGCGCGGCTCGAGAACGGCCAGGCGCTGCGCCCTCGCGCCACCGCCCGCACAGGCCGGCGCAGTGAGACAGTGCGAGCACTCACACACGCATGTGACGCGTCACAAGCTTGTGTCACACACGCTTGTGCTCGGCGAATGTGTAGAGCAACCACACACGGCGCGGCCACCGCGGGCGGCGCCCCCCCTCTACTCATTCACTCTCGCGCACGCCGACAAAGGGCCACCCGCGGTCGGCCTCCCCCGCGTCCAGGCCGTACCCCACGACAAACGCGTCCGGGCATTCAAACGCGGCGTAGTCGGGGTCGAGCCCCGGCGGCGCGCGCGCGCGCGCGCACTTTTTGTCCAGCAGCGCGACGACCGCCACGCTCGCCGCGCCCGCCGCGGCGCTGGTGCTTGACGTGCAGGCGGCCCGCAAGGCGGCCGCGGTGGCGCCCGTGTCGACGATGTCTTCCACGATGAGAACGTGGCGGCCGGCGAGGGGAATCTTGCCCGTGCCAGAGAGGGTCAGTTCCCCGGCGCTCGTCCCCGCGCCGTAAGAGGACGCGCGCACGAAATCCACCTCCAGGTCGGGGCACAGCGGCTGCAGCGCGCGGGCGAGGTCGGCCGTGAAAATGAACGCGCCGGTCAAGGTGCACAGAAGCAGGGGCCGCCGGCCCTTGTACGCGATCCCAAGCTCGTCAGCCAGCTCGGCGACGCGGGCGCGGATGGCGGCCTCGGAAAAGAGGACGCGCATCGCGGCGCGAGAGTGGGCGCGGCGACGCCGGCGACACACCGCCTAGCCGCGGCGCCCCCGGCCGGCGGCCGCAGCCCACCCCTGCGGTCGCCGCGGTGCCGGCCGGCGTCTGAAGCCCCAACCGCCACCTCGCGCGGCCAGCCGTGGCGGGCGCGGCCGGCGCGCAGATGCCGCCTGCGCCGCCGCCGCCGCACGCCGCGCTCGACCTCGTGGACGACCTCCTGCTCGGCGTCCCACCCTCCCCGCTGACAGGGCTGCTGGCGGCGCTCGACCCACCGGGGCTGGACGGCGACCTCGCCGCGCTCGAACTCTACCTCGGCGCCGACGGCGGCCCCTGGCCCGATTTAGGGGGGGGCGAAGGGGGCGAGGAGCCTGTCGCCGCTCCTCCCGCCTCGTCGTCGCGGCAGGAGCGCACGCGCGAGAAAAATCGGCGCGCGCAGCGCCTCTTCCGCGAGCGCCGCAAGGCGGCGGCGTCGGCGTTGGACACGAGGCTGGCGGATTTAACCGCCGCTGTCGCGGGCGCGGGCGTGGAGCGGGACGTGCTGGCTGCGACCGCGCGCGTCGTCGGTGCGTTTGTCGAGTTGGGGCGGCCGCGGGCGCCGCCGCCCGCCGCCGACGGCGGTGGGAAGGACGATGCACCGGACTTGAACCCAGCCACTCTGGCCGGCATGGCGTGGGGCGACCTGGAGCGCGCGTGGCGCGGCGTCGCGGCGCGCGCGGCCGGGGCCGCGGCAGCCGCCGCCCCCGCCCCGCTCGCCGAGGCGGTCGCTCTCGTGAAAGCGCTCGTCATCGCGAATCCCGGGCTGCTGGTGGAGCTGGAACGGCGCGTGCTGAGCGGGCGGTCGGGCCCGGTCTGCGACGGCGCGCGCGCGCTGCTGCCGCCCTTTTCTCCTCCCACCGCGCCCCAGCGCCGCGCCCTCGACGCCCTGCGTGACGCCGCCGCCGCCTGGCTGGGCCGCCTGGCCGCCTCGCGCGCGGCCGCCGCCGCCGCGCTGCGCGCGGGCGGCGGCCGCGACGGCCCGCTCGCGTCCAACTCGGCCTCGGTGCGCGCCTTTCTGTCGGCCTCGTCCGCCGCGTCCGACCTGGCCGCGGCCGCGGCGGCCGCTGCCCCCGCGGTCGCGGCCTACTACTGCGAGGCGTGGACGGGCTTGCTGACCCCCGCGCAGGCCGCCGCCGCGCTCGCGGGCGGCGCACCCGCGGCCGCAGTCGCGCTCGACTCGTGACGTGTCGATCGGTTGGGGGTCTGGGCCTCTTTTCCTCGTGCGCGCAGCTCGCCCGCCGCCGGCGCGCGCGAGGCGAGAGAGAGAGAAGAGACACACACCCGCCAGAGCTCGCGCGCTTTTCGGGGCGCGCGCTCCTTGCGGCGCAACGTCGACCACGTGTCGTGGTCGACGGCGCACGTGCAACCGGGCCGTCTTGGGAGCAGAGCAGCAGAGAAGAGGGTCGACGCCGTCACACCTGGCCGCGCCAGCGCCGCGGCCGCTCTCCCCCGGGCGCCCCGGGCGCCGCCGACCCGGCGCGACGCCAGCAACGACAACGTCGTCGGCCGCGGCGCCGGCCGACGCGCCGGCCGACGCGGCACCCACCGCTCCCCCGCATGCGGCCCGCCCCTCGCCCAGCCGCCACGCCGCCGACGCGGTGCGCGCCCGCAACTGCGCCGCCCAGAAAAGGTACCGCGACCGCGCCAAGGCGCGCGCGCGCGGGCGGGAGGCGGCGCTCGCGTCGCTCGAGGCGGCGCTTGCCGCGCTCGAGCTGCAGCGGGACGCGCTGGCGAGCCGCGTCGCTACGCTGGAGGCGGCGCTCGCGTCGCCGCTGGACAGGCGGGGGGTCGGCGCGGCGCCGGCGGCCGGCGAGGGAGGCGACTTTGACCCGACCGCCGGCCCGTGGTCGCTCCCGCTGCCGCCCTGCGCCGCCGTCCTGCTGCCCGACGGCGGCCCCGCCGGCGGCCCGCTGCGGTTGACGGCCGGGGATCTGCGGGCCATGACGCCAGAGGGCTACAGGGAGCTGTGGGGCCGGTTTGCCGCCGCGCTCGCCACCCGCCTCGCCGCGACCCCACCCCCCGGCCCCCACGACGCCCGCCTCACGTCCCTCCTCGAACAAATGTACGGCCTGGGATCCTTCCTGTCGGACGTCAACCCCGCGCTGCGCATGGCGGAAGCGACGGGCACGTGGGGCAGCGCGGCGGGCGCGCGCCGCGTCGACTGGCACGCCATTGTCGCCTCGCTCGCCCTCTCCCCCGCCCAACGCACCGACCTGGCCATCGTGCGCGACGTCTACGCGCGGCTGGAGGCGTCCCTGGCGGACGAGCGAGGCGCGGTCGCCGACACCTTGCACCCCGGGGAAGGAGCAGGGGCCTCCCTGCCCCATCCCCCCGCCCCCGCGCATGCCGCCCTGGTGGACAACGCGGCGCGCGTCAAGGCGGGGCTGACGGCGGCCAAGTTCATTGTGTTTAAACGGGTCCTCGCCCCCGCCCAAGTGGCCGCCATCGTGGGCGCCGCGCCGCCGGGCGGGCCGGACGTGCTGGCCATTTGCGATGCCGCGGTGCGGGGGGTGCCGCCGGTGGCTGAATGGAGTGGTGGGGGGTGGCGGGCGCGCGCCGCGTTGCCGGCGGGAGCGGCGGCGGCCGAGGAGTGAGAGAATTTGACGTGTCGTGTGTCGTGGTTTTGAGTGGGCGCAGTGTGTGATGCCGCGACGCCGGCGCGCGGTGCAGAGGGCGCGGTCGCTGCGCGCCGCCGCGCCGGCACACACCCGGCGCAGGCCCGCCCCGCCGCCGCGACCGGGCCCCCTCCCGGCCCGCCCCGCGTCCACCCTGCGGCCTCCCGGCGGGCGGCCGCCCCCCCGGCCGACGCTGGCCCGCTGTCCAAACAATGCTCGCCACGCGCACGCTCCACCCCCCCGCGCCCCGTCCCGTCGCCTGCCTGTCCGCCTGCTTTTCGGGCGATGTGGGCGCCGTCGAAACGCTGGACGCGGCTGCGGCGACCGTCACGCTCTGGCGCGGCGACCGCGGTGCCTCACCCCCGCTCTGCCGGCAGCGCGTCGCCGGGCGCGTGCTGGGCGCGGCCGCGCTCGTCACGGATGCAATGCTTAGTGTCGGGCGGGGCGGCGGTCGGGGCGGGCGCCGCGCTGGCTCCGCGCACACGCATTTGCGCCCCGCCCCGCAGCCCGCCCTGCTCGCCCTGCTGGTGCGGGACCGTAGTTCGACCCGGTTGACGATCGCGCGATACGACGGAGAGACGGCGCGGTGAGAAAGGAGGAGGGGGCGGCGGGCGGGACGCGCCGCGGCGCGCCGCGCCGCGAGGGACAGCGGCGGCGCGCCGCCGCCGCCGCCGAAGCCGCCTACGCCGCCCACCCCTGGAACCCTCTCCTCCCCCTTCCAGCTTCCTCAACCTGCACTCGATCCCGCTGGGCCCGCCCGGGTGCGCTGACGCGCTCGCCGCCGTGCGCGGCGGGAGCGCGGTCGCCGCCGCGGGGCGCGGCGGCGCGTGGCTCTGGCGTGGCGGCGGCGACGCCGTGCGCGTCGCGCCCCCGTCCCCCGACGCCGGCTTCCGGATGGAGCTGTGGGTGGGCGCCGACTGGTGGGAGGATGAGGCCGAGTCGGCGCTCGCGCTCGAGGCTGCCACCCCCGGCCGCGCCGCCGCACGGCTCGCGGTCGCGTGGCGCCCCGGCGCCGGCGCCACGATCCGGGGCCAGGGGCCGTGGGACATCATTGAGTCGCTGCCGCGGCCGCACCGCGGCAGCCACCTCGTGGGCGCCGCGCCCGCCTCCAGCTCTGGCCTCGCCGCCGCGACGCGCGCCGGCGCCGCCCTCCTCGCCGCCGGCCGCCCCACCCGCCCCATCGCGTCGGCCCCGCCCGGCACTGCGCCCGGCCTCGTCGCCCTGTGGGCGGCGGGCGAGGGCGGCGAGAGCGTGGTCGTCGCCTCGTTTGCCGCGGCGTCGCGCGCGCTCGCGCGCGGCGCGCGTGACGCCGACGCCCCCCTCGCCGACGCCACCGCCGCCCTGGGCATCGACCCCGGCGAGCCCACGGTCGCGTTCGGGGCCGCGGGCGGCGGCGAGGCCGCGCACGCGACGCGCGCGCGCGTGCGGCTGGTCCCCCTCGCCCGCGCCGCGGCGCCCAAGGGCGCGTGCCCGCCCCCCCTGGACCCCGGCCTGGACTGGACCCCGCCGCCCGGCGCGTGCATCGGGGCGGCGTCGGCCGGGCCGGGCGGGGTCCTGGTGTCGACGACGGCGGGCAAGGGCGTCACCCTCCTCGTCCGCGCCGCGGGCGACGGCCGCCCCGCCCGCCTGCTGCCGGTCGCGGTGGTGGCCATGGACGCCGAGGTGTCGTGCCTGGCGTCCCTGGGCGGTGGGGAGGGCGGCGGCAGCGGTTGCGGCGACTGCTGGCTCGCGCTCGCAGGCACCTACGCGCCTGACGCCCGTCTGCTGCTCGTGAGGCGGCTGCCAGGCGGCGGCGCGGCCCTGACCCACGTCGCGACGCTCCGTCCGCCCCCCCCGCCCCCCGGCGGCGACAGCGGCGCCGACGTGCCCGAGTCGGTGTCCCTCCTCCCCCCCCCCCCAGGCGCCGCCGGCGCCGCGCACGCCGTCGTGGGCTGGCGCTCCGGCGCGCTCACGGTGGCCGTGGCGGCGGTGGACGCGGGCGGCGGGTGGGCGCTCGAGCCGGCGCGCGTCGCGCGCGTCGGCGGCCTGCCCCTCGTCCTCCGCCCCGCGCCGCCCGGCTGCGGCGCGCACGTGCTGGCGTTGGGGGAGAGGGCGGCACTCGTTACCCTGCCGGGCGCGCCGGGGCGGGCGGCGTCCGTGGAGCGGGTGGATTTGGGCACGGCGCGCGCCGCCGTCGCGCTGCCCGGCGGAGGCGCTGGCTGCCCTCCCTGCCTGCTGGTGGCGTCGCCGGATGGCTCTTTGGCAGTGCTCGCGATCGAGGGCGCGCCAGGCGACCGCCTGCGCGTGGTGGCGCCCGGCGGCGGCGGCGCGACGGCCGCCGCCGCGCTCGTCCCTGCGCGCGCCGTCGTCGCGGCGTCGCCCGGCCGCCTCGCCGCTCTGGACGCCGCCACCGGCGACCTGCTCGCCGAGATCGACCTCCCTCCCGGGTTCACGCCGACGGCGGCGGCCGAGTGGCCGCCGGGGCCGCCGCCGGCCTCTGCGCGCGCGGCCGCCGACGGCCTGCGCGCTGTTCTCGCGCCGCCGCCGCCCGGCGTCGCGCCCCGCGGCGCCGACGGCGGCGTCTCCGAACCCCGGTGCGACTGCATGGTGACTGTTGCGCTCGCAGGCGGCGGCGGTGGCGCGGTGGCGACCTTTGCGCTTGCACGCGGCGGCGACCGCGCGTGGCGCCTCCACCCCGTGTCGACGCTCGCCACGCCCGACGCCGCCACCTGCCTCGCGCCCCTACCCGGCGGCGGCCTGGCGGCGGGCGTGGGGCGGCGGCTGGTCGTGCTGGCGGCGAGGCGCGATGAAGGCGGCGGCGACGGCGGCGCGCGCGCGCGGCGCCCCCGCCTCGCCGTCGACCGCGCCGGCTGGCGCCCCCTGCGCCAGCCCGCGCTCCACATGGCGGTGGCGGTGGGCGGCGACGGGAGGCCGGTGCTCGCGGCGGCCGACGGCGACGACGGGCCGACGCTCGCGGCGGGGGCGGGCGACGGCGCGGTCGCGCCCTGCGCTGGCGCGCCCGGCCGCCCGCTCGCCACCGCGGCCTGCCCCATGGCCTGGCCGCCGGGCGCGCCCCCGCCGGACGCGCCCGAGCCGCCCGCGCGCGGCGGCGCCGCGCGCGCGCCGGGCGCGTGGGGCGCGCTCGCCGGCGGCGCCGACGGCGGCCTCACCGCCTTTGCGCCGCCGCCGCCGGCCCCCGGCCCCGAGCGCAACCTGGTGCCGGCCGCGGTGGGCGACGCGGGGGACGGCGTGGTGGCGGTGTGTGAAGGGGGAGGGGGGTGGCTCGCCGCGACGGCGGGCGGCGGCGTCGTCGGCGTCGTGCCGCTGGCGCCGCCCCTGCACTCGGCCCTCGTGGCAATCACCGCCTCGCTGGCCGCCGGCCCGTACGCGCCGCTGGGCGCCGACCCGGCGGCCGCCGCCGCGCCGCCGCCGTCGCCGCCGTCGCCGCCCTCGTCGTCGCTCGCCGCCTTCCCCACCCCCTCCCCCCCGCGCACCCCCCGCGGGTCCCGCGCGCCCCCTCCGCCCCCCCTGGGCCCGGCCACCATGGTGGACGGCGACGCGCTGGCCGAGTGGCTGGCGCTCGCGCCCGCGCACAGAGCCGCCGCCCTCGGCGGCTGCCCCGCCGCGGCCGCCGCCGCCGCTGACGCGGTGACGGCCGCGCTGGCGCTGTTTGAGGATTGATCGATTGACCGGTTCCTGGAGAGAAGGGGGCGTTGGGGGTCCGCGCTTGCAGAGTCGGCCAACGACGGCCAGCCCCGCCACTCCTCTTCCTGGACCCCCCCTTTCCACCTCGCGCGCGAGAGGACCCCGCCGCCGCGCCGCGCACGACCCGCGCCCCCCCCAGCGCCCCCTCCCCCAACCCCGCCATGCGCCTCACCGCGTCCGCCGGCGCGGCTGCGGTGAGTGTAGCGGGTGGAGTGTGGTGGCCGCGTCGCGGCGCGGCAGTTGCGGCATCGGTGGAGGGCTGGCGAGGCGGGGCTGGGCGCCGCGCGCGCGATGCCTGTGCGCAGCCGCCAAGGGGCCCGAGTCGCGGCCGCGCCGGTTTGCAAAGGATCAGGGTCCACCCTCGTGCATGCCGTGGCATTGGCGGGGCGCCGATTGGGGCCCGCCGCCGCCCACTCCAACCCCGACCCCCCACCTCAGCTCCTCACCCTCTTCGCCGCCACCGCGCTCGCCGCCGCCGCGCCCAAACCGGCCGCTGAATGCACCGCGGGCGAGTGGGCCGGCGAATTCTTTCCGGGAATCGGCAAGATCAAGTACGAAGGCCCGGACTCGACAAACCCTCTGTCGTTTAAATATTACAACGCGGACGAAATTGTGGCCGGTCGGCCCATGAAGGAGTGGCTCCGCTTCTCGGTCGCCTTTTGGCACACGCTGCGCGGCGACGGGGGCGACCCGTTTGGCGACGCGACGCGCGCGTGGCCGTGGGAGGACGCGTCCGCCCCCCCGCTCGCCATGGCCCACCGCCGCATGCGGGCCATGTTTGAGTTCCTGGACAAGCTGGGGGTCGACTACTGGTGCTTCCACGACCGGGACATCGCGCCCGAGGGCGCGACGCTCGCCGAGTCCAACGCGAACCTCGCGTCCGTCGTCGCGCTCGCCAAAGAGCTGCAAGCGGCGTCCGGCAAGAAAGTGCTATGGGGCACGGCGCAGCTGTTCAAGCACCCGCGCTACGCGCACGGCGCGGCGACCTCCAACAACGCGACCGTCTTCGCGCACGCCGCCGCCCAGGTCAAGGCCGCCATGGACGCCACGCTCGCGCTGGGCGGCGAAAACTACGTCTTTTGGGGCGGCCGCGAGGGCTACCACACCCTGCTCAACACCGACCTGGGCCTCGAACTCGACAACCTCGCGTCCTTTTTGAAAGCCGCCGCCAAGTACAAGAAGCGCATCGGGTTCACGGGCGCGTTGCTCCTGGAGCCCAAGCCGCAGGAGCCGACCAAGCACCAGTACGACTGGGACGCCGCGACGACGCTCGGGTTTCTCGCGCACTATGGCCTCGCGCAGGACTTTAAGCTCAACATCGAGTGCAACCACGCCACGCTGTCCGGCCACTCGTGCGAGCACGAGCTGGCGTTCGCCTCGCTGCGCAACGCCCTGGGCAACATCGACGCCAACACGGGCGACGCGCAGACGGGGTGGGACACCGACCAGTTTCTGACCGACGTCCCGACCGCCACCGCCATCGGGCGCGTCATCCTCAAGCAAGGCGGGCTGGCGCCCGGCGGCATCAACTTCGACGCCAAGCTGCGGCGGGAGAGCACCGACCTGGTCGACCTCTTCCACGGCCACATCGGCGGCATGGACGCCCTCGCCCGCGGCCTGCGCAACGCGGCCGCCATCGCGGCCGACGGGACGCTCGATGGCATGGTGGCGGAGCGGTACGCATCGTTCCGGTCCGGGGTCGGCAAGCGGATCGCCGAGGGCAAGGCGACGCTCGAGGAGCTCGAAAAAGTGGCCCTCGCGGCCCCGGCCGACCCCGTCGTCGGCCTGCAGTCGGCGCGGGCGGAGCTGTACGAGAACGTGCTCTCCCGGTTCCTGCGCTAGAGATGATGGAAGGAGGGGGAGGGCGCGCACTCTGTGGCGTCGCCCCTACTAAACACAAACCCCGCGCTCTCTTTCCCCTCCTCCCCACACGCCATGTCGCTTCAGCCGCACGCCACCATCCCCGCGCCAACCGCCCCGGTGCTCGTCTGCATCTTGGACGGGTGGGGCGCGAACGAGGTGGAAGATGAGTACAACGCTGTCCACGCGGCCCCCACTCCCGTTATGGACGGGCTCAAGGGCGTGCCGGGGCGGTATCGCACCATTCGGGTGGGTAGTAGAGGGGGGAGGGTGGGGTGGCGGGGCGGGATGGGGGCGCCGGCCGCCGCCGCGCCGCCGTGCGGCGGTCGCGGCCGTGGCGTCGCCCCGCGCGCGCGCCGACACGTGGCTGCGGTCGCCGACCGGCCTCGCGCGGGCGGCTGGCCCGGAAGGAGCCCCCCGCCCCCCCCCGGCGCGGCGCGGAAGCCGACGCCATCGTGCCCCCCTCCCAGGCGCACGGCAAGGCGGTCGGCCTGCCGTCGGACGACGACATGGGCAACTCGGAGGTCGGCCACAACGCGCTCGGTGAGAGAGAGAAGGAGGGAGGAGGGCGCGAAGGCACGGCTAGGTCGGTGCCAACCACCCCTCTCCTCTCCTTTCCTCTCCAGGCTCGGGCCAGGTCATCGACCAGGGCGCGCGCCTCGTCGACATCGCGCTGGAGACGGGTGCCCTCTTCGAGGGCGACGGCTGGAACTACATCTCCGAATCCTTTCCGACCGGCACCCTGCACTTTGTCGGCCTCCTCTCCGACGGCGGCGTGCACTCGCGCACCAACCAGCTGCACGCCATGATTCGCGGCGCGGCCGAGCGCGGGGCGAAGAAGATTCGGGTCCACATCTTGACCGACGGGCGGGATGTCCCTGACGGCTCGTCCGTCCGCTACGTGGACGAATTGGAAGCGGTGCTGAAATCCTTGCCCGCCGGCGTGGACGCCCGCATCGCGTCCGGCGGCGGACGCATGGGCGTGACGATGGACCGCTACGAGGCCGACTGGAAGATCGTGGAACGCGGCTGGAAGGCGCACGTCCTTGGGGAAGCCGACGCCAAGTTTACTGATGCTCCCACGGCCATAAAGTCGCTGCGCGGGAGCGGCGACGCGGCGGTGACCGACCAGTGGCTCCCCCCCTTTGTCATCGTCGACGCCGCCGGCGCCCCCGTCGGCCCCGTGCTCGACGGCGACGCGGTCGTCGTCTTCAACTTTCGCGCGGATCGGTGCGTCGAGATCTCAAAGGCGTTTGAATACGAGCAATTCGACCATTTCGACCGCGTGCGCTTCCCGAAGACCCGTTTCGCGGGCCTCATGCAGTACGACGGCGACCTCAAGCTGCCCGCCCGCTTCCTGGTACCGCCGCCGGCCATCACGCGCACGTCGGGCCAGTTGCTGGCGCAGGCGGGGGTGTCGACGTTCGCGTGCTCCGAGACGCAAAAGTTTGGGCACGTGACCTTTTTCTGGAACGGCAACCGGTCGGGCTATTTCGACGAGGCGCTCGAGACGTACGTCGAGATTCCGTCGGACGCCGTCCCGTTCAACCAGGCGCCCGACATGAAGGCGCGCGAGATCACGGCGGCGGGGGTGGAGGCGCTCAAGTCCAACAAGTTTCGCATGGTGCGCATCAACTACGCCAACCCCGACATGGTGGGCCACACGGGGGATTTGGAGGCGACGAAACGGGCGGTGACCCTGGTCGACGCGTGCCTAGGCGAACTGCTCGCCGCGTGCGACGCCGCGGGCGGCCGCTGGCTGGTCACCGCCGACCACGGCAACGCGGACGACATGGTGCAGCGCGCGAAAAAGACAAACGCGCCCCTGCGGGATGCCGAGGGCAACCTGCTGCTGCTCACGAGCCACACGCTCGCGCCCGTGCCGGTGGCCGTTGGCGGCGCCGGCCTCCCCGCCGACGTCCGCTTCCGAGACGACCTGCCGGCCGCGGGGCTGGCCAACGTGACCGCGACGTACCTCAACCTGCTCGGGTTTGCGACGCCGGACGGGTATGAGGCGAGCCTGATTTGAGGAGAAAAGGGCTGGGCGGTGTGGGAGGCGATTGAGGCGGTGCGGGAGACGCGCCGGGCTGGGCGCGCGTGCGTGTGCAATCAACGGGGCGGTTTGGCGGTCGACGGTGGAGCGGTCTGCGCGCGCCACGCCGCTGCACTCTCGCACCGCGCGCCCTTCTCCCGGCGCCGGCGCATGTACGCGCGCCCGGCCCGCCTCGGCGCGCGACTCAACGCGCTCGGGCTCACGGTGAGGAGGTGGCGCGGGCGCGATGGGGGGCAGAGAGAGGGGAATGCGGCGCCGACCGCCGACCCCCGCCACGCCACGCAGCCGTCGCCGCCCCGCCGCCGCGTCTCGTCCGCCGCGACCACCGCCATGACCTCCTCCACCGCCAAGCCGCGCGCCCTGGTGTGGCTGCGCAACGATCTGCGCACGCACGACAACGCGGCGCTGGCCGCGGCGGCCGCCGCCGTCGCGGCGGGCGACGCCGCGTCCGTCACCCCCTTTTACTGTTTCGACCCCCGCTTCCACGGCGTCGTCACCCACTATGGCGTGCCCAAATGTGGCGCGCACAGGGCCCAGTTTTTGGTTGAATCCGTGGCCGACGCGCGCGCGCGGCTGACCGCGCTCGGGTCGGGGCTCGCCGTCTCGGTCGGCCCGCCCGAGGCCGCCGTCGCGACCATGCTGGCGGGAGGGCCGCCCGGCGGCATCGTGTTTGCGGCGGCGGAGCCGTGCCCGGAGGAGAGGGGGGCCGAGCGCGTGGTGGCCGCGGCGGCGGCCGCGGCGGGCGGCCGCCTCCACCTCGTCGCCGGCGCCGACACCCTCCTCCACCCCGCCGACATCGCGGCCGTCATCGGGCCGGCCGCGTCGCGGCTGCCGGACCAGTTCACCGCGTTCCGGACGGCGGTCGAGGCCAACTGGAAGGTGCGGCCGCCGCGGGCGCCGCCCGCGGCGGGCGCGCTGCCGCGCCCGCCCGCGGGCGACCCTGCCGCGGCCGCGCTGGAGGTGGAGCCGCCGGCGACGGTCGAGGCGATGACGGCGGCGCTGCCGGCGGGCTGCCCCCGGCTGGCGACCCCCGCGCGCGACCCGCGCGCCGCGCTCGCGTTCCGGGGCGGCGAGACCGCCGCCCTCGCCCGCCTGAAACATTATCTGTTCGACACCAAAGCGGCATCCACCTATTTCGAGACGCGCAACGGGATGCTCGGCCCCGATTATTCGACCAAATTCTCCCCCTGGCTCGCCGCCGGCTGCCTCTCGGCACGCACGGTCGCGTCCGAGCTCACCCGGTACGAAGGCGCCCACGGCGCCAATAAGTCGACCTACTGGATCGTGTTTGAGCTCCTGTGGCGCGACTTCTTTCGTTTCTATGCCATTAAACACGCCGGCAAGCTCTTCCGCGCGTCTTTTGTGCCCGGCGCCGCCGCGTCCTGGCCCGGCACGCCGGGCGCTCTCGATTCATGGAAAGCGGGCAAGACGGGGCGCCCCTTGGTGGACGCCAACATGAGGGAACTGGCGGCGACGGGCTTTATGTCCAACCGGGGCCGCCAGAACGTGGCCTCCTTCCTCGCCCACGACCTGGGCGTCGACTGGCGGCACGGCGCGGCCTGGTTTGAGTCGCTGCTGCTCGACCACGACCCCGCGTCCAACTACGGCAACTGGGGCGCCCTAGCCTGTGGCGCCTCCGCCGGCGCGCGCCTCAACGTGTTCAACGTGGCCAAGCAGGCGCGCGACTACGATCCGGACGGCGCGTACGTGCGGCACTGGCTGCCGGAGTTGGCGCGGCTGCGCGGCGCGGCAGCGCTCGACCCGCACGCCGTGTCGGGCGACGCCGCGCTGGCCGCCGGGTTTGCGCCGGGTGTCGACTACCCGGCCCCCATCCCCACCGTGCGGCGCGACCAAGGGCGCGGAGGGCGCGGCGGGGGTGGTGGGAGGGGCGGCGCGCGCGGCGGCCGCGGCCGCGGCGGCGGCCGCACCGGCGGCCGCTACGGCGACGGCGGCCACGGCGGCGTGCCCGGCCGGCGGTGAGGGATGAGCGGGGCGCGCCGCGGGCTGATGTGGTTGCACGCCGTGGTGGATACGGGGTCCGTCGGCAACCCCCCGCCGTCCCTCGCGCGTCATTTGGTGACCTTGAACGATTTCACCTTTTTCAGCAGCGCCGCCGCGCGCGCGTCGTTGGCGAAATGGTCGCGCACCGGTTGCAGGATGGCGTTGAGGGCGTCCGCGAGGGCGGGCTTGACGTCAGCGGGGTGGAGCGCGCCCGAGAGATAGTCGGCGGCCAACGGCGCCCACTCTTCATACCGCTTCTCCCCGCCCCCGGACTTCTCCCCCAGCGGCACCACAAACGCGCCCGTCCACGGCAGCACGATCAGCCGCACGTACTCGAGGCACGGGTTGCCCTCGACAACCCCCGGCGGGCAAAACGCCTTTTTGATCTTGGTCCGCACGTCCGCCTCGGAATCCTCCATGAAGATGGCGGAGTTGGGGTCGGATTTGCTCATCTTCTCCTGGCCCTGGAGCAGGCCGGGGAGCATGGCGTGGGAGAGGATGACGGGTTTGAGTTTGCGCTTTGTCTCGTCGCAATACTCGCGCGCGAGCATGTTGACCTTCCTCTGGTCCATGCCCAATTGACAGATGTCCGCTTTCAGGAAAAAGATGTCGGCGCACTGCATGCAGGGGTAGAAGATTTGGGCCGCGGAGAGGTCGTCCGTGTCGGCGCGCCCCATGATCTGGGAACACCGCACGATCCGTTTGAGGTTGTTGCGGCGGGCGACGTCCATGACCAGTGTCCAGTACTCGCCCGCGCGCGCGTTGATTTCCTCGGACGCGTTCAGAAAGACGACTTTGTCTCCGACGCCCTCCATGCCGACCGCCTTCCAGATCTCGACCATATACTCCCCGACCGTCTGAATCTTCTTCAAGTCGCCCCCCATCTTGTTGTTGAGCTGGGCAAACCAGTCGGCCACCCTGGAGAGAGGAGGAGGGTCGCGCGTCAGCCGCCGCGTTCGACGTCGACGACCGCGTCGCCAACCTCCCTCCCCCTGTCGCTTCCCACCAAAACTTGAATATGACCCCCGACCGCGTCAGCTTGTTCACGTTGAGCGCCTTCATGACGCCCTGCGCGATGTGCATGCGGCCAGAGGGTTCAAACCCGTCGTACGCGACCGGGTTGGGCTTTTTGTCGAGCAACGCCCGCAGCTCCGACTCCTGGACGCATTCCGCGCCCACGGAGCGGGCCAGCTGGTAGCGCTGGTCCAGGGTGAGGCTGGGGAGGAGGAGGGGGGGCGGCGTCGGCCGCGGCGACGGCGCGGCGCGGTTGCCCTCCGGCGCGCGCCCGGTTGGCGCCCCGCCGCCGCGCGCGGGCGTCCACGATCACGCCCTCCCCTCTGGCACACTCACTCTTCTTTGCCGAGCAGCAGCCCGCGCATCGCGGCCGTCGCATCCTCGAGCGCGTTGGCCAGGGCGGGGTCGGCCGCCGCGGGCGGTCCCGCCGCAGGCGCCGCATCGGCGGGGGGGACGGCGTCCGCCATGGGGGCGGCCGCGGCGCGGGGAGAGTGCGGACCGACGCGGCGCTGCTGCCACACACCCCGCCCGCGGCCGCCCGCCGCCCGCGATGCCGGCACAGGCGCACGCCATCGACCGCGGGTCGCCGGCCTGACCAAAGCGGGCGACTCCCACCCCTCGCCCCAATGGCCACCCCCTCGACCATGCCGGGCACCGCCGACGTGGAGCGGCTGACCCGGGAGCTGGCCGACCTCATCCGCGCCGCCGAAGCCGCGCCGCAGGGCGGCGGCGACGGCGGCGCCGACGGCGGGGACGCGTTTGCGGCGCGCATGCGCGCCGCGCTGCCGGCGCTGCTCGACGTGTGCCTCCAGGGGCGAGGTGAGGGTGGGAGGAGGGAGGAGGGTTGGCGTGAGGGACGGGCAGAGGAGGCGGCGTGGCCTCAAACCGGCACGCGACGCGCGCGCTGCGGCCGACGCCCGACCCACTCTTCCTCCCTCCTCTTCTCTCCAGGCGTCGGAGACCGGGAGGTGGGCGTCGCCATCCGCCTCGTGGACCTCGCGCTTAAGTACTACCCGCACGCCGTCGCGGGCGCCCCCCCCGCGCGCCGCGCGGGCGCCGCGCTCGCCGCGCGCCTGCTCGCCCTGGCCGCGTCCCCAGCCGCCGCCGCGCCCGGCGCGGCCGACGCGGTGGCGGCCGCGGCGGCCGACCTGGTGTGCCTGGCGGTCGACCGGGATGAAGCCGGCTTTGGCGGGCTGGTGGCGGGCGTCGGCGCGGCGGCGGCGGGCGCTGGGCGGTCGCTCGCGGCGGCGGCGCGCGGAGGGCGGCCGCCGCCGCTGCCCCTGTTGGCCGACGCGACCGCGCCTGACGCTCCGCTCGTTCTCATCTGTGACGGTGTGCCCGCCGCCGCCAGGCTGGCGGCCGTCGCTCTGCGCGTGGTCGCGGCAGCCGCGCGCGCGGCGCCCGCCGCCGCGCGACGCGCGCTGCCGCGCGACGCGCCCGAAGTCGCCGGCCGCTTGCTGGCCACGGCGTCGCACGCACTGGCGTCCACCGGAGACGCGGACGCGTCCCTGCTGGCGGCCGCCGCGGCCGACGCGGGGCGCGCGCTCGCCGCCGCGGCGCCGGACGCCGACCCGCCGCCGCCGGCGCTGGCCGATGGATCCCTTGCCGCGATTGCGTGTGGCGACGCGTCCGTCGTGGCGGCCGGCGCTCGGTTGCTTGCAGACCTGGTGGCGCGCGGGGGGGCAGAGGCGGCCGCCGCCGCCGCCCGCGCTGCCCCTCTCCTGCCCGCCGCCGCCCTGGCCGCGCCCTCCGCGTCCCCCGCACGCGCCGCCGTGCTGGCCGCCATGGCGGCCGTCGCGCCGTGGGCGCCCGCGGCGCCGGCCGACGCGGCCGCACTCGCGCCGCTCGACGCCGGCGCGGCGGGCGCCGCCGCGCTCGCCGCCGTGCTGTCGGCCGCCGCGCCCGACGCGGTCGCCCTTGACGCTGTGCTGGACGCAGGATCATCGCCCACGTCCAAGAAGCGGCGCGTCGCGTCGTTCGACGGCGCGCCGGCGAGTGAGCGCGCAGGCGGCGCGCCGCTCGCGCCGCTCGCCGCTCTTTTCGCCGCCCTCCCCCCCACCGCGCCCTCGCCCCTGTCCATCGACGACCGACTGCGCGCGCTGGCTGTGCTCGCGCGCGGCGTGGGCGGCGCCGCGCCTGGCGCGCGCGCCGCCCTGGGCCGCGCCGCGGCCGCGCACGCCGCAGCCGCCGTCGGCGGCGACGCCGCGCCCGCCGCCCCCCACCCCTCGTACGCCACCCTGGCCCTCACCGTGGCGGCTGTCGACGCCGTCCTGGCCGCCTGCCTGCACATCGCCCCCCCCCCAGGACGCCCCCCGGTCCCCGCGTCGCCCGCGGCCGCCACCGCACGCGACGGCGCGCGCGCGCTCGGCCTCCCCCGTGACGCCCTGCGCGCCCTGTGCGCCGCGCCCTGGACGCATTTGGATGCCGCAGCGCCGCCTCCGGCCGCCCTGGAGGCGGCGGCCAAGGGGGCGGCGCTGCGCGTGGCGGCGGTCGCTTCCTTGCTCGACGCCGGCGGCGACCGGGGCGCCCCTTTGGCCCGCGGCTCCGCCGTCGACCGCGGCGCGCACGACGGCGATGCCGGCGTGCGTGCGGCGGCGGCGGCGGCGGCGGCCGCGCTGGGGGCCGGGGCGAAAGGCGGGGCAAAAGGAGCGGCCGCCGCGGCCGCCCTGCTCGCCGCCCTCGCCACCGACCCCGACGAGCGCGCCGCCGTCGCGGCCGTGGTCGGCGCGCGCGACCTGGCGCGCCGACCGCCGGGCGGGGTGGCGCCCGGGTCGGCGCGCGCGGCCGCGCTCGCGGCGCGCGCGGCGGCCGCGGTCGAGGGTGCGCTGCCGGCGTCGCCGCTGGCGCGGCAGTGGCTGGACAGGGGTTGCGTGATCTTGGAGGACGTGACCGACGACTCCGCCACCTCTGCCGAAGCCAGCGCCCCCCCCTACCCCGCCGACGCCGTCGCCGCCGTCGCGGCCGCCGCCGCCGCGCCGCGCGCGCCGCCCGCGCTCGCCGCCGCCGGCGTCGACGCCGCCCTCGCCTGGATCGCGGCCTGCCCTGAAGGAGGCGTGGATGAGACTGTGCTGCGGTCGCTGGCGACGGCCGCTCTCGACGCCGGCGCCAACGGCGGCGCGGCCGCGCGCGCCGCGCTCGCGGCGTCTGCGCCCGCGCTCGCCGCCCCCCACGTCTTGACCGCCCTCTACCCCGCGACCCCCCCCACCGCCGACGCCCCCCCCGCGTCCGCCCGCCGCCCCGAGCTGCGCCTGCTGCACGACCTCAACGGCAGGCTGGACGCCGCGGGCGACCGCTGCGCGCGCCCCGGCTTGCTCGCCGCGCTCGCCGGCGCTGCCGCCGCCCTCCCCGCCCCCTCGCCCGACCTCCTCGCCCGCGTCATCGTGACCAGCAGACTGGACGACTCCGATCCCGCCGTGCGCGCAGCGGCCGGCACCGCGCTCGCCGCGCTCGCGCGCGCGCGCGGCGCGCGCGCGCCGCGCGCGTGGCTCCTCGCCTCGCCCCGCCACCTGGAGTACGTCACCCGGTCCCTGACGTCCAAGCCCGGCCTGCTCGCCGCCCTGGCGGACGCGGTGGGCGTGGGCGAAGCCGACCTGGCGGCCGGGCTGCTGCCGAGCGCGCTCCCGGCGGTGCTGGAGGCGCGCGACGGCCGCGCACTGGGGGCGCTGGCCGCGCGGCTGGGCGCCACGCCGGCCTCCCTGCTCGCCGACCACGGTCACCTGGCCATCGCCAAAGTGCTGCACGAGGGGACGCCCGACTTTGAAGCGTTTACGCGGTTTTTCGAGGACGCGGCGTCGAGCGGCGGCGGAGGGGGTGCCGCGCCCTCTGCCCCGCCGGCCGATTTCTTTGCCTTCCTCGCGCGCGCCGCCCCCCGCGTCGTGGCCGAATTGCTCGCCCGCGCGGGCGCGTCGCCCGCGTGGGGCGAGCCGCCGGCCGACGCGCCGCCGGGCGCGGCGGCGCGCCTGCGCTCGGTGCTCGCGGAGCTCGCCCGCCTCGCCGACGTCCCCCCCCCCGCCGACCCGGGCACCGCCCCGTTTCTCGGCGCGGGCGATTACGTGACGCGCACGCTCAAGGCGTACGGGGACGCGCTGGAAGGGGCGGGAGGGAGCGGGAGTGGCGGCAACGGTGGCGCTCGCCCCGCCGCGTCCGCCCTCCCCCCGCTCGTCGTCGTGCGCTGCGTGCAGCTCCTGGTTGACCTCTTGGGCCCTGCCGTGGGCCGGCACGCCCCCCAGCTGCTGGTGCTGCTCGCGGCGGGCGTGCGCGGCGCGCGCGCCGCGCGCGACGACCCCGCCGCCCTGCAATCCCTCGCCGCCTGGCGCGTCCTGGTCGCCGCCCTGGCCGCGCATGCGCCCGCCCAGCTGGCGGCGGCGGCGTCCCAGGTGGCGGTGGCCCTGCTCGACCCCGCGACGGGCGACGGGCCGGTCGCCGACGCGGCGGCCGCCGCCCTGGCCGAGCTCGTGCTACGCGGGGGGCTGGACGCAAGCACGCTGGCGTCGCTGCCGCCGCTGCCCGCGTCCGCGACGCGCCTGGCCCCGGTCGCCGCCGCTCTGGCCGCCGCGCGCGGCGACGGGTCGGCCGACGCGCGCGCGCGCGCCCTGCTCGCCCCCCTCGCCTCTCCCTCGGCCGCCGTGCGCGCCGCGGCCGCGGCCGAGCTCAATCATCTGCTCGCCCACTCGCGCGCCTGGCTGGGCGGCCTGCTGGCCTCCGTCGCAGACGGGCGCGCCGCCGGCCGCGGCGGCGCCGCCGGTGCCGGCCCCCGCGGCGGCGCAGGCGGCGGCGAGCGCCTGCTGGCGGACCTGGTGGCGGGCCTGCTGGCCGCGTGCGCGCCGGGAGCCGAGTCGGCAGCGGGCGCGCGCGCGGCGCTCGCCGCCGCCGAGTGCCTCGGCGTCATCGGAGCTGTCGACCCTGCTCTCCTGGCCGGCGCCCGTCTACCCGGCGCGGGCGGCGCGGCGGCTGACGCGGCGGCCGCGGCGGCAGCGGCGGCGGGCGACCGGGGCGACCTCCCCGCGCGCCTGCTGACCGAGCACCTGCTCCGCCTGCTGCGCGTCGCCGACTCGATGCAGACCCTGGACGCCGCCACATTCGCCACCCAGGAAGTCCTGCGCGCGTACGGCGCCGGCGCCAGCGGCGCGACCACCAACGCGCTGCTCGACGCGCTCCCCCCCCCGGACCGCGTCGTCGCGGCCCCCTTTCTCCATTCCCACTACGCCCTCGTCCTCGCCGGCGCGCCCGCCGCCGGCGCGGCCGTATTCTCCGCGCTGCCCGCGGGCGCGCCCGCGTGGCGGTGGCTGGCCGCGTGGCTGCGCCAGCTCGTCGCGTCGCACGCGGGGGGTCCGTGGAAACCGCTCTACGACGCGTGCGTGCCCGTGTTTCGGCGGGATGTGCCGACGTGCCTGTTTTTGTTGCCGCACGTGGTGGCGGACGCGCTCGCGCACGGCGGCGTGTCCGCGCGCGGCGACGTCGTCGCCGAGGTCGCTGCCGTGCTGGCCGGCGGCCGCGCCTCGCGCGAGGGCGAGCTCTGCGTCCAGTACACGTTTGCACTGCTCGACACGCTGACCGCGTGGGCAGCGGCCGCGCCGCCGGGCGGCGGCGCCGCGAGCGGCGGCGGCGGCCGCGCGGCCGGCGACGCGTCCCCCTCCCCGACCCCCGGCCCCAGCGGCCGCGTCGACGGCCCCGCCCTGGCCGCCGCGCTCGACGCGGTCGACCTGAACCTGCTGGCCGCCGCCGCGGCGGCAGCGGGCGCGCACGCGCGCGCGGCGCGCTACGCGGAAACCGCTGCGCGCCGCGCGTTCGGCGGCGGCCTCAACCCCGCCGCGGGCAAGTCGGCCGTCTACGACGACGGCACCGTGGCCGGCTTGCAGGCGGTGCACGGCCGCCTGGGCGACGCCGACACGCTCGCGGGGCTCGCGTCGCTGCGCTCGGGCGGCGGGTCGCCCGCCGACGAGCGGCTGGCGGCCGAGGCTTCTGGCGCGTGGGGGGATGCGCTGGCGCTCTACGAAGTGGAGCTGGGCACGGTGGCGGAAGGGGGCGGAGGAGGCGGGAGAGGGACGCAGCCCGCGCCGCGCCGCGGGTCGGCGTTGGCGCCCACGCCCCTCGACGCCGCCACCGAGGATGACGATCCGCTCTCCACCGCCCGCCGCGGCCACCTGCGCTGCCTGCTGGGCATGGGCCACCTGGAGGCGGCGCTCGCCGGCGTCGCGGGCTGGGCGACCGGCGGCCGCGCGCGCGGCGGCGGCGGCCGCGCGCTGCACGCGGTCGGCGTCGCCGCCGCGTGGCGCCTCGGCCGCTGGGACGTGCTGGACGACCACCTGGCGGCCGCGACCGGGTGTGCGGGGCCAGGGGCGCCGCCGGCGCCCGCCGCCCTCGCTTCCCTGGCCGACGGCGAGCGGTGGGAGGCGCGCCTCGGCGCCACGCTCGCCGCGCTCCACGCGCGCGACGCGCCCGCCTTTCACGCCGCCCTCGCCGCCGCCCGCGCCGACACCGTGCCCGCCTTGCGCGCGGCCGCCCTGGAGTCGTACGAGCGGGCGGCGGGCGCGTGCGTGCGGTTGCACGTGCTGCAAGAAGTGGCCGACGCGGGCGCGCTGCTCGCCGGCGGCGCGGCCGCGGCGGCCGGCCCGTTGGACCGAGCGCGCCGGTTGCGCTGGGACGAGCGCTTGGCCGCTGTCCAACCTTCTTTAGCCGCGCAGGAACCCATCCTGGCCGCGCGGCGCGCCCTGGCCGAGCTCGCCGGCGCGCGCGCCGACGCGGGCGCCTCCTGGCTCGCCCTCGCCCGCCTGTGCCGGGCCCAGGGCCACTTGGAGGCCGCGTCAGTCGCGTCCCTGGAAGCTGTGGCACGTGGCGCGGCCGGCGCGGGGCTCGAGCGCGCGCGGCTGCTGTGGGCGCGCGACGCGCCGGCGACCGCGCTCGCGACGCTGCGCGCTGCCGTGGCGGCGGCGGAAACCTCCCACGTCTCCCGCGCGGGCGGCGCGTCCCCCGCGACCGCCGCCGACCGCCTGGGCGAGGCCGAGGCGACGCTGCAGTTGGCAGAGTGGGTGGCGGCGCGCGGCGCGCGCGCGGCGCGCGACGTCTCGTCCCTCTACGAATCCGCCATCGCCCTCGCGCCCGCGGCGTCGTCCGTGGCGGGCGAGGCCCATTTTTCGTACGGCGCCTACCTCGACGCCCTCGCCGCCGACGCCCAGGCGCGCCAGGCCGGCGCCGCGGGCGTCGCCGCGTCGCGCGGCGACCGCCGCGGCGACCGCCTCGGCGGCCGCTCCCGCATCCCGCTCGGCGAGGAGGCGCCTCACGCCGAGATCGTGCCCCTCGTCCTCGCCCACTACGGCGCCGCCCTGGGCGCCGGCTCTGCGCGCGCGGCGCAGGCACTCCCGCGGTTGCTCACCGTTTTCTTCGAGCACGGCACCGCCTGCGTCCGCGCCCCCCGCCCCGCCAACGCGCGCGAGCGCAAGGCGCGCGAGGCCGCGCTGGACGCGATGGCCAAGCTGGCAGCGCGCGCGCCGCTCGCGGTGTGGCTGCCCGCGCTCCCGCAACTCACGTCCCGCCTGTGCCACGCGCACGCGGAAACGCGGGGCGTGACGCGGGCCTTGCTCGTGCGCATCGCGGCCGCGCACCCGCACCAGGCGCTGTGGGCGCTGGCGTCGGTGTCGCGCTCGGCGCACCCCGCGCGCGCCGAGGCGGCGCAGGGGGTGCTGGCGTCGGCCCGCCGGGCGGCCGACGGCGATGGAGGCAACGCTGCGCGCTCCCTGCACGCCGCCTTTGGGTCGTTGGCCGACCACCTGGTGCGCCTCTGCCATTTCGCCCCCGCCGGCCGCGCGCGCTCGTTCTCCATCGCGCGCGACTTTCCAGGCCTGTCCCGCCTCCTCCCCGTCCCCGTCGTCGTCCCCGTCGCCGCCTGCCTGGACGCCGCGCCGCCCGCGGGGGCGGCGGACGGCCTGGTGAGCGTGGCGGGCGTCGACGACGGCGTCGCGGTCCTCGCGTCGCTGCAGCGCCCCAAAAAAGTCACCCTCCTCGGCTCCGACGGCGCCGCGTACGCCTTTTTGGCCAAGCCCAAGGACGACCTGCGCAAGGACGCGCGCATGATGGAGGTGGCGGGGACGGCCAACGCCCTGTTTGCGCGCGCGGCGCCCGCGCGCGCGCGCGGGCTGAGGCTGCGCAGGTTTGCGGTGCAGCCACTGACCGAGGATTGCGGCCTCGTCGAGTGGGTGCCCCACACCACCGTGTACCGCACCTGCTGCCAGGAAGTGTACGCGGCGGCGGGCCTGTACGACCGGTCGCGGACCAACGCCGAGGTCAAGGCCGCGTACGACGCGGCGGCCGGCCGCCCGCCCACGGAGTGGCTCGCCCGCATGCTCGCCAAGTTCCCGCCCGTCCTGCACGCCTGGCTCCTGGACCGGTTCCCCGACCCGGGCGCGTGGCACGGGGCCAGGCTGGCGTTTGCGCGCGGCGCGGCCGCGTGGTCGATCCTGGGCCACGTCGTCGGCCTCGGCGACCGGCACGGGGAGAACATCCTGCTGGACGCCGCCACCGGCGACGTCGTGCACGTCGACTTTTCGTGCTTGTTCGACCGGGGGCTGACGCTCGAGAAACCGGAGGTCGTCCCGTTTCGCCTCACCCAAAACGTGGTCGACGCGTGCGGCGTCGCCGGCGTGGAGGGCGCGTTCCGGGCGGCGGCCGAGACGACGCTGGCGGTGTTGAGGGGGGGGGGCGGGACGCTGGCGTCGGTGCTCGAGACGTTTCTGCACGACCCGCTCGTCGAGTGGTCGCGCGGCGGGGGGGGGGGGGGGGGGGGGGGGGGGGGCCCCGCCCGCGCGCCTGCCGCCACCACCGCCACCGACTCGGACGGCGGCAACCCGCAGGCGCAGGACGCGCTCGACACGATTCGGGGCCGCCTCGGCGGCACGCTGCTCGGCGTGCGGTCGACGCCGACGCTCCCGCTCTCGGTCGAGGGGCACGTCGCGGCCCTCATCGAGGAGGCGACGGACAAGCGCAACCTGGCGGCGATGTACATCTGGTGGCAGGCGTACATGTGAGGGAGAGCGGGGTGCGGTGAGGGCGGGCGGGAGGGTGAGCCGGCCTTCGGGCGGCCGGCGCCACACGCCCGCGGCGCGCAACCGACGGCGAAGTGAACGCCTCCCAGTGTCACACCGGGGGCGGCTAGCGCGGGGCGCCGCGGCTCTCTCGCCGCCCTTGTCTCACGACCACGCCGCCGCCGCGCCCCCAGCCCCCAGCATCGCGCCGACAGCCGGCTCCGCCACCGCGCGAGACGCGGCCAGGCCGGCCACGGTGAGGGTGGCAGCTAGGAGAAACGTGACGTTGAATGTGTGGAACAGCGGCCCGCCGTCGACGCCGCCGCCGAGCGCGGCGGCGACCGCGGCCGCGGGTTCCGGCGGCAGCCGCCGCATGGTGAGCAGCAGCGTCGACAGCGCGTATAGGCCCAGCACTTCGGACAGCGCGAGCGCGGCGGCGGCGGGCGCGGCCGACCCGCGCGCGGCGCCCGACGCGGCGGCGAGCGCGCGGCGGCACGCGCGCAGGAAGCCGTTGAGGGAGCCGACGCCGACCGCGCCCACAAACGCGACGGCGACATAGTGGGACGCGTCGGCGGAGGAGAGGCCGAGGCGGCCGCGGGTCAGCGCGGCGAGCGCGGCGCCAAGAGCGCGCGCGGCGGGGTCGGCCGCCGCGCCGGGGGGGGGCGGCGCGACCAGGTCGCGCGCGGACGCAAAAACTCGCACAACGCAATAAGCCGACAGCGCGTAGCCGAGCGCGTTGCGGGCGCGGCCGGCGAGCGTGCGCGCGGCGCGCGCGCGCGCGGCGTCGGCGCGCGCCGCGAGCGCGTCGCCCGCCAGCTCGCGCGCCAGGCCGTCCAGGGCGCGCGCCTCGTCGGCGGCGGCGAGCGCGGTGGAGGCGGCGCCGGACGAGGTGGGCAAGAAGCTCAGCCAGGGGTGGGACGGCGCCGCCGCCGCGCCGCCACCGCGCGACCGCGCCGCGCGCGCGGCGAGCGCGGCCGCGCGCCGCTTGCGCGCCGCCAGCTCTACCGTGCGCACCAGCTGCCCCTCCACCGCCGCCACGTCGCGCGCGGTGACGGGCTTGACAAAGGCGGCCAGGTTAGCGCGCGGGAGGGCGACGGCGCCGTAGCCGGAGAGCGCGCCGACGACGACCGCGCCCGCCGCGCCCGCGCGCGCGACCGCGGCCGCGAGCCGGGTGGCTGATGAGCCTGGAGGCGGCACGCCGGGCCAGCGGCCGGCGACGCGCCAAAAGGCGGCGAGGGAGGCGGCGAGGCCGGCCGACGCGCCGAGCGCGGCGGTCGCGGGCGTCGACGACGCTGCGGGGGAGAGACGGGGCGGTTGGAGGCCATTTCTTCCGTCGCTTTCCACCCCACCGGCCCTCTCTCTTCTCCCTCACGTCGGCTGGCCAGCACACGGTACAGGGTCGTGTAAGGAAGAGCAACCAGGAGCAACGCGAGCAACCCCCAGACGTCGGCCCGAAACGCCGCCGCCCGCGTCGCGGGCGCGAGCACGCCCGCCACTTCGGCCACCAGGAGCTCCAGCAGGCCGGCCGAGAGGGCGAAAGAAGCGGAGAAGAGCGTCTGCGCGACAGCGTCACGCCCGTCGTCGAGCGACGCCGCGAAGAAGCGCCACCCGGCGGCGGCGGGGCCGGCGGCGCCGATGAAGAGGGCCAGGGATTCGATCATCCGGAGGAGGGAGGGGCGCGGGGCGCGCGGCGCCCGGCGCCGGGAGTGATGGCCGCAGATTCGGCGCCGCCCTCACAGCCGGCCATGGCGCGCCGCGGCCTGGCCGCCTGCCTGGCGGCCGCCGCGGCGTTTGCGGCCGCCGCCCCCGCGACGGCGGCGCGCCCCGCCCGGCCGCAACCCCCGCTCCCTGTCGTCTTCTGGCACGGCCTCGGCGACACCTGCTGCGCCCCGTGGTCCCTGGGCGCCCTGGCGGGCGACGTCAGGGATGCCCTGGGGCGCGGCTCCTACGTGCTGTCGCTCGACACCGGGGGCGGGCGTGGCGCCGCGGTCGACGCGGCGTCCGGGGTTTTAGGCGAGCTCGACGCCCAGGTCGCGGCCGCCTGTGCCACCATCGCGGGCGACGCCCGCATCGCGGCGGCGGGCGCGTTCAACGCAGTGGGCTTTTCCCAGGGCGGCCTCTTCCTCCGGGCCGTCGCGCAGCGCTGCAGCCCCACGGCGCGCCCCGTCCCTTGCCCTCCCGCCCCGCGCATGGCCACCCTCGTCACCCTGGGCGCCCCCCATGCCGGCGCCGCCGCCCCGCCCGCGTGCGCGCCCCCGGCGTCCTCCAACTCGACCGCGGTCTGCGCGCTCGTCGAAGCCGCCCTCGGCGCGGGCGCCTACTCGGCCCTGGCCCAGGCGACCGTGGTGCAGGTGCAGAGGAGGGGTGGGGTGAGACGGGCGGGATGAGAGAGGCCGCGCTGCCGCGCGACCTCTCTTCCCACCCTCCCCTTTCCCTCTCACCGCCCACAGGCTCAATACTATCGCGACCCCGCCCGCCTCCCCCTGTACCGGGCCCGGTCCCGCTTCCTGGCCGACGTCAACAACGAGCGGGCGGCCAAGAATGAGAGCTATGCGCGCGCTCTTTCCTCGCTCACCCGCCTCGCGCTCGTCCGGTTCGCCGACGACGCGACCGTCGTCCCCCGCGACTCGGCCTGGTTCAGCAGCGTGAACAGCGCCGACGGCGCGGTCGTCCCCGCGCGGGAGACGGCGCTGTGGCGGGAGGACTGGGTCGGCCTGCGCGCGCTCGACGCCGCGGGGCGCGTCGATTTCCTGACGGCCCCAGGCCCCCACATGCACATCACGCGGGCCTGGTTTAGGGAGGAGGTGGTGGACCGATACTTGAAGGGGGGCGGGTTGAGGCTGGGAGACGGCCGGCCGAGCGCGGCGCACGAGTAGCAACAGGCGCCCCCCACAACCACTGCACGCCTCCCGCCCCCCCCTCTCGTCCCTCCCGCGACCCCGCCCGCCCGCCGGCGCGCCGGGCCGGACCGGGCGGCCGCGCGCGCCGCGATGGCGCCGCCGCCGCCGGCCGGGGACAGGGCGTACCAGGTGCCGCCCGCCGTGAAAGCGTTTGCGGGTGAGGCATTGGCGATGTGTGCGGGGGAGGAGGGTGGGCGCGGGCTCAACTGCCGCCCTCGGCGCCGCCCTAGCAGCGCGGCGGCCCATTGGCGCGGCGGCGCGCCCGGGCGAGGCCTTCGCGCCATCCAATGATTGATGTTGCTACGTTCTTTGGCGCGCGAGGGCGGCCGGCGGCCGGCGACGCGCGGCCGCCGCCCCCGCCGCCCCTCAAAAAAAGAAAGACGCCGACACCCTCCCCCCCCTCCCAGGCTCGGTCGGCGGCGTCGTGGAGGCCTGCTGCCTGCAGCCCATCGACGTCATCAAGACCCGGCTGCAGCTCGACCAGGCGGGGCGGTACCGCGGCATCGGGCACTGCGGGTCGACGATCGTCGCAGACGAGGGCGTCAAGGCGCTCTGGAAGGGCCTCACCCCGTTTGCCACCCACCTCACCCTCAAGTACGCGCTGCGCATGGGCACCAACGCGCTCTACCAGGGGGCGCTGCGCGACAAGGATGGCGGGCTGACCGCGCCGCGGCGGATGCTGGCGGGGCTCGCGGCGGGCGTCACCGAGGCGCTGGTCATCGTGACGCCGTTCGAGGTCGTCAAAATTCGGCTGCAACAACAAAAAGGGGTGGCGACAGAAGCATTAAAGTACAAGGGCCCGGTCCACGCCGCGCGGCTGATCGTGCGCGAGGAGGGCCTGCGCGGCCTCTGGTCGGGCGCCACCCCGACCGTGGCCCGCAACGGCACAAACCAGATGTGCCTGTTTGCGGCCAAGGCGGGCTTCGACAAGCTCTACTGGAGCAAAGTCGACGGCGACGGCGTCCAACTCGCCCCGCTCCAATCCATGGCCTCCGGCTTCTCCGCCGCCTGCATCGGCCCTGTCGCCACTGGCCCGATGGACGTCGTCAAGACCCGGCTCATGGCGCAGGGCGGGGAGGCGGGCGGCAAAAAATATCGAGGCTTCCTGCACGCCCTCGCCACCATCCCGCGCGAGGAGGGCGTGCGCGCGCTGTGGCGGGGGCTGCTGCCGCGGTTGATGCGCATCCCGCCGGGGCAGGCGATTGTGTGGGGGGTGAGCGACCAGGTGACGGGGTGGTATGAGAGGCGGGCGCGGGCGGCGGCGGTGGCGGCGCGGTGAACGCGGGGCGGCGATGTGATTGGTTCTGTAGTGTTGGCGCGCGCGCTGACGGGAGCTTGGGGCGAGCGCCGGCACACAGCGACGAAAGGAAGCTAGCGTTTGCGTTGCGCGCCACTCTCGAGACGCGGCCGACTCGTGCCCTCCCTCCTCCGCCCCGCGGCGAATCCCACGGTGCGCGTCGCTTGCGGCGGGACCGCCCGCCGCCCGCGGAGCGCGCCAACCGCCGCGCGGGCGCCGCGCATTGTCCGACCCACGTCCCCTCCACGCTCCCTTCAGACCCGTTCGCCCTCCACACAACCTCTCAACGTTCATGCCGCCCGCAGCGGAGGCAGGGGCGGCATCGCCGCCCGCGGCCGCGCCCCACCCCGCGCCTCCGCCGCGCTTTGCCCCTGTCGCCGGCCCCGCCGCCTGGCGCGCGGCCGACTATCCGACGCCGGACTCGTACGCGGTCCCGCTGACGGCGGCCGACGTGGCCGAGCTGGACGCCGCGCTCGCCGCGACGGCGGCCGTCGCCGACGTTGCGGCCATCACGCGCGCCGCCGTGGAACCTCACATGCCCACGCTCGGCCCCAAGCTGACCGCGGTGCGGGACGAGGCGGTGGCCGGGCGCGGCTTTGCCCTGCTGCGCGGGTTTCCGGTGGGTCGTTACTCGACACGGGAAGCCGTCGCGGGGTACTGGATCCTGGGCCTCTTTTGGGGCGCCGCCAGGCCCAACAACAAGCAGGCGTGTGGGAGAGGGGGGGGGGGGGGGAGGCGCCGCCTCCACCGGCGCCCACGTCCGCT
>Ga0315284_10001458_pt1 | contig 33744 bp, 31 predicted proteins | sample YL17G09_16_MG_FD_203696 | JGI IMG/M metagenome (GOLD analysis project Ga0315284, IMG submission 203696) | Sediment microbial communities from Yellowstone Lake, YNP, Wyoming, USA - YL17G09_16 | ecosystem: Environmental > Aquatic > Freshwater > Lake > Sediment | place: USA: Wyoming | collected... | reverse complement strand
AGCGACCTTGCAACTGTTCGGGCTGAATGGTATTGGGCATGGCGACCCCTGCTGGAGCTCGGTCTCTACGGACCTGCGGACAATCGGTCTGCCATGCCCTATCTCTATCATACTAGCGGACCCCAAATCCCCCTTCGGGGGACAGGCGAACTGGGGCAGGCAGCGGCTGCGCACCCTTCGGGTGTGCTTCGCGACCGCTCGCGCGCAGGCGCGTTTCCAGAAACGGCGCGATAATGGAGCGAGTCTCGCCAGTCCCGCCGCTGCTGTTGCCCCTAAAGGGATGCTGCGCGAAGCCCATCCGTTAGGCGCCATTCCATTTTGGTGATTTGCTATTAGTCGTCTGTTTCATCAAAGAATGGAGGAGAACCATGGTAAGCAAAGTTATATACAAGAGGCCAAAGAGTGGTCGTGTCCGAGCCATTTTGTCCTCAAGAACGGCGGTGCTGGTGACGGTATCCCTCCTTGCAGCGCTTTTCCCCATACAAACAAGCTCAGCTTCCCCTCCTGACATCCAATCTTCTTCCGCAAGTGAGACCTACGTATTTGTAAGCGCGTGGGATAATGCACCCCTCCCTGGGACTTTCAAGAAACCTCGCGGGGTTGCAGTGGACTCCAGCGGGAACGTGTATGTGGCCGACACAGGCAACTACCGCATCCAAAAATTCACCGCAGAGGGTGTCTTCATCACCGAATGGGGAAAACAGGGTTGGACGGGGGGATTGTTGGCTGAACCCACCGGCGTGGCTGTCGATAGCGCTGGAAACGTGTACGTGGCCGACCCGGAGGCATTATCTATTCAGACCATTAAGAAGTTCACCTCGGCGGGGGTCTATGTGACCGCCTGGGGTACGTCTAACGCGCATTACCTGGCCGTGGATAGCAGCAACAATATTTACGCGGTTTTTGATGAATTTTATGCGGGGCCGGTGCGGAAATACGATTACACCGGAGGCTTGATTACTTCATGGAACAACGCGGGGTCAGAAGGCATTGCCGTCGATTCTCTTCACAACTACGTCTATGTATCGGATGATTGGGATAATACAATCCGCAAGTATGATTTGAGTGGGAATCTCATCACCTCGTGGACGCACGATTGCGACAGTAGCTGCCAGTTGGCGGTGGATAGCGCCGGCAATGTCTATGCCACCCGAGTTAACAAGGTTGTCAAATACAGCGCCACCGGGACAATCCTGACGCAGTGGGGGGCTTGGGGTAGCGGGGACGGTCAATTCGATTCGCCGCACGGCGTGGCGGTGGGTCCCGACGGCAGCGTGTACGTGGCCGACATGGGCAACAACCGCATCCAAAAGTTCACTGCGGATGGTACCTTTGTCAGGAAGTGGGGTACTGCGAGCGTCGGGTCGAAGCTGCGCTACCCGGAGGGGGTAACGGTCAGCGGAAATGGGACGGTCTTCGTGGCCGACGTCTTTGCCGACCAGGTGCAGTCGTTCACCAGCACGGGGGGATTCCTGATCAAATGGAGCACGATGTACTACCCCAGCGGCATGAGCACCGACAGCAGCGGGAGCGTCTACGTGAGCGGCCCGGGCGTCCCGGATTCAGGCTCGCGGACGATCTACGGCAGCCCGTATGGGATTCGCAAATACACGCCGGGGGGTGTCCCGCTCAATCAGTGGGGACCGTGCTGCGGAAGCGCTGATAACCAAACCAATTGGGCCAGCGGGATAGCCATCAGCCCGAATGGCAACATATACGTGGCGGATAGCAATAACAACCGAATCCTCAAGTTGGCCGCGGATGGCAGCTACCTCACCAAATGGGGAAGCTTGGGCAGCGACAACGGGCAGTTCAGCAGTCCGCAAGGCGTGGCCTTTGCCCCCGACGGTAGCGTGTACGTGGCAGATACTCACAACAACCGCGTCCAGAAGTTCACCTCGGAGGGTGGCTTTCTCACCAAATGGGGGGGCTATGGCAGCGGTGATGGACAATTCAATCACCCGAAGGGTATCGCGGTTGATAGCAGCGGCTACATTTATGTGGCCGATGCGTTCAATGACCGTGTTCAGAAATTCAATCCTGACGGTGTATTTGTGACCAAGTGGGGAAGCTACGGCCAGGGGAATGGCCAGTTCGATACTCCTTTGGGTATAGCGGTAGACTCTGACGGCTTTGTCTATGTTGCCGATACCGACAACAACCGCATTCAAAAATTTGAGCGAGTCAGTCCCAATCTTTCTTCCTCGGTAAAGCTCGTGGACAAAAGTGTGGCTCAGCTTGGCGATATTCTCAGCTACACCATCATCCTGAGCAACAATGGGAATCTAGACGCCCCAGTGGCCCTGGTAACCGATCCGATCCCCACCTCGACCAGTTTTAATAGCGGTTCCCTTTGGACTTCCAGTGGCAATTGCAATGAGTCGGGCGGAGTGATCACGTGGACGGGAATGGTGAACGTAGGGGCGCCTGTGAGGATCACCTTCGCCGTCACCATAGACACTGGGGTACCAAAAGGAACGCTCATCACCAACACGGCCACGATCAACGATAACACCAATCCTGCCTTTAGCCGAACGGCGGTGACCATCGCCGACCCCTACCAAGTCTACTTGCCTGTGATCATCAGAAGTTGGTCTCCCTAGAGAGCGCGTGCTACCCGATCGAAATGTCATACCCCTTCAGACAGAGGACATTGAAGAAGTCAGGAGATAGCCCTGATCCTGGATCAAAGGCGCATAACAACTGCTTGCACACGGACGGGGCGGGATTCTCCCCGCCCCAGGGATTCTGCCGGTTAAGTAAGGGTTATCTCAAGTCCCGATGTTGGTTCTGACTTCACCCCGCCGTCGCTTTCGTAATGGAGTCCTGCTATCTCGAAGGGAAAAGGTACGTTCGCTATTCGGGTGGTCGGAGTTCTGGCCTGAGTGCCAGGACTTCCTCCACAGAAGCCAGCTTGTACGGGAATTTGGGGTTCAAGGCCACACGTTTCAACTCATTCCCAATCCCGAGCCGCATCAGGTAGTAGCGCGCAAACTGCGGTCGGGTCATGCCCTGCCGCTGCTCTTCGTCCAGCGCCCATGACCAGATCAGGTACTTATAGGCAATCCGCTCTGGCGAGTAGTGGCTATAGGGTTCGTGCCGGGTCAGAACATACCAGACCATGGTCAGCAGGTGACGAGCAATGGCCACGATGGCCCGATTGGGATGCATGCGCCGCTTGAGTTCTTCAAAGTACTTCTTCCAGTACGGGTCGGCTTTCACCGCCCGCCACACCGTCCCGGTGTCCTTCGGGAGGCCACTTCCACCATCACCCAGCGCAGTTCCTTCCGCCCCTCCTTCGTAATGCCTTTTCCGCGCAGCTTCACTCCGCTTTGCTCCAACCCGGGCGTCAATCCCGAATAACTCGCCAGTGCTTTCGGTGTCTCGAAGCGGGTGATGTCTCCGATGGCAGCCAGGATGGTCATCCCGGTCACCACCCCACAGCCAGGCACTTGCATCAAATACAACATATCGCTCGCCCAGGGCTCCTCGTGACTCATCCGGCCCAATTCACGCGTCATACGTTCCATCTGTTTTTCCAAATGCTCCCGCGTCTCCATATCCAGTTCCAACTGCAACTTCTCCAGCTTGGACAAGCTCTCATCCCGCTGCCAGCCCGTGTTCTTCGGCTGAAAATCCCTCCCTTTCGGATGATTGAGATGATGCCGGTGCGCCACACTGTGCATCCGGTTCACCACTTGCGTGTGCATCCCTGCCAACCGTCGCCGATGCGATACCAGCTGTCGCAACTCCCGCACATGCGTTGGCGGCACCCACACCGTCGGCACCAGGTTGGCTGCCAACAAGCGGGCCAGGATAAAGGTATCCTTCTTGTCCGTCTTCACCCGCGCACAGGCGATCTGCTTCACCTTCCCGAAGGACATCGGGACGATGTGATTGGGTTAGCCACCGGCACTTCCGCCACCAACGGCTCCAGCAAGTCGTACACGTGCCAGGCATTCGTCGTCGACTCGATCACCACCCGATCCGTCCGCAAGAGATGCTTCGGCAGCCAGTCCTCCAGGTCCACATGCTCCACTCGGCATGCTGACAGTATCTCTTCCCCCTCTCGATCCACCCCCGCCACCACCGAGTAATACTTGTGGATGTCCAGGGCAACGTATCGACAGGGACTTGCTTTTTCTCCTTCTTCCATGCTACACTCTCCTTGATTGTTGTGGTTGGGGCGTGGATTTTTGGGCAAGGAGTTGCACACACCGATTCGGGCTCGAAGCCCAGACGAGAATCCACCAGGCGGCTAAGTAACACCACGGGCTCTACGTCACATAGGCCGCGTCAGCCTGCCCAGATGCTCCTGCCCCGGATAGCATCCCCGGTGCGGTATCGCACAAAGGATACCACCGCCACGCCCCAACCAGGTTACATTCTAGTAACACCGGCTCCAGTCGGACAGCGGCTCTGCCGCTCCGCGCAGGCGCGATTTGCCAGAATATGCAATAATAGTTGTGGAGTCTTGCTCACCCCGCCGCTGCCGCTGAGCCATTCCGTTGGGCGCATCTGCACGAGCCCAGAGACGCTTTATTATATGGTAAGAAGCATGGATAAGAATCACCGTTCGACTTTCATCCTGCGTATCATAGGCCTACTGGCAATAATCATATTCGTGGGCAGTGTCATTTGGTCTCTATGGTTTGATACTCTGTTGCCTTTCATCAAGCAAAACAACTATCTTGCGGTTGGGCTCGAACTTGTGGGGTTCTCAGTAGCCTGGCTCGGCGTCGGGTTTATGGGCTACAGTACTTTGATTATCGTCCGTAATACTATTCGTCTGTTTTCTGAGAAAGGCGTATTTCAAAGCAACTTGGAAATTGTCCAAAGGAAGCATTGGCATCTGTCGGAACAAGTGCCATCCAAATTGACATGGCAGGCTCGCAAGGAGAACTTTATTATTCTGTGGAATGCTTGGAAACCTGGATTAGCTTGGATGGCTCTGGGATGGATGGCAATTGCGATCGCCGGATTCTTCATGAGGTTGGCAGAAGGGAATCTTTCTTACCGGTAGGGTGCGCCCAACAAGCGCTTGCACCCGACGTTGCTCCGCTGCGCTCTGCAACGCGGCTGAAGCGATCCGCCCTGGTTTTCACTCTGTCACGAATTGAAGTATGAGTAAGCCTCTATTTATCATCAACAGCGTCGCTCCCATCCGTATCTGTGATAACGGCGGCTGGACGGATACCTGGTTCGCCGGCCATGGACAGATCTTCAATATTGGCGTGTACCCTTACGCCGAAGTCCAGATTGCCGTTTATCCCTATGAGGACCGGGAGAGCCGGATCATCATCAACGCCGAGAATTACGGCGAGCGTTATGTCGTCATCCCCGAAAAGCATTGGGACAAGCACCCGCTGCTCGAAGCGGCCATTGAGTACATGCGCCTGCCCGCCGACTTGAGCCTCGAAGTGACTATTTATTCTGAAGCCCCCAGTGGGGCTTCCACCGGCACCTCGGCTGCAGTCTCCGTGGCGCTGATCGGCGGGCTGGATCTGCTTACGCCCGGGCGAATGACCCCCCACGAGGTGGCCAGCGCGGCGCAGAAGATCGAGACCGAGATGCTGGGCCAGCAGAGCGGGATCCAGGATCAGTTGTGTTCGGCTTACGGGGGGATCAATTACATCGAGATGTTCCATTATCCTCATGCCTCGGTATCACCGATCCAGATCCCGAACGCCACCTGGTGGGAGTTGGAGAGACGCCTGGCGCTGGTCTATCTGGGGAAATCGCACCGCTCATCTGACGTGCACGAGATGGTGATCCACTCACTGGAAGACGCCGGGCCGGATTGTCAGCAGCTCAATGACCTGCGTAACACTGCGGCCAGGTCGCGTGACGCGCTCTATGCGGACGACTTCGCCGCTCTGGGCGCGGCGATGATCGAGAATACCGAGGCGCAGGCTCGCCTGCACCCGGCTTTGATCAGCGCCGAGGCAGCCAACGTGATCGAGATTGCCAAAGCACACGGCGCACTTGGTTGGAAGGTGAACGGTGCGGGCGGCGACGGTGGCTCATTGACCATCCTGTGTGACGCCGTCGCGCAGGCCAAACGGGCCATGCTCTGCACCATAGAGCAAGAAAACCCACACTTCAAGAACATACCAATTTATCTCAGCCGTTACGGCCTGCGGGTGTGGAGACGGGATTATGAATCATCCGCGCCAGGAAAGGCGCGGTTTGCTAAAAATGTGCGATAAGTGAGAAGGAGTCTCGCCAGTCTAGCTGCTCGCGCGCAGGCGCAGGCATTCCATGAGGCGCAGGCCGCTGCCATAGAGGATTTTGGTCATCAGGCGGGGAGCGCCGCCCATTTTATTAATGACCGCCAGGGCTTCGGCATGGGTCAATACAGTGGGTAGGATCTTCGGGCGGGAGGCGCGCACCAGTTCGGGGGGCAGGTTGATCTCTTTTTGCAAGACGATGCGATATAGGAAGAGGATGGCGCTGAAGGCCTGATTCTGGGTGGAGGCGGCAACCTTGCGTTCGGTTGCGAGGTGGGTGATGAAAGCCTGTATTTCCTCGGAGCCCAAGTCCTTTGGGTGGCGCTTTTGGTGGAAGAGGATGTAGCGCTTGATCCAATCCACGTAGGTTTGTTCGGTGCGATAGGAGTAGTGCTTGGTGCGTAACACGTCGCGCACGACATCGAGCAGTTTTTTGGGTTCGGGCATTGAATTTTCTCCGAGGTTTATGATAAAATAAAGGCAAGCGTTCATTCTTTTGAAACCCATTGCAGCCTAATGCCCAAATGAATTTAGGATGTTAGGCTGCCTGTAGGCCGTCCATAAGCCGTTAACCCGCCAAACGGCGGGTGAATACATAGTTGGGCGCTACCTTCCAGGTCAGGAAAATATGGTTGATAAAATCCGTGTGAGTGAGTTGAAAAACGTTTGCATCCTTTACAAAGGAGACATTTACGATTTGGCTCGCTTATTGCTAAAAATTGATGACACAAAAGATAAAGGTACTAACACAAGGTCGCGCTACACCGTCAAAGGGTTAGCAACAAAATTTGCTATGCTTTCAAGGATGGATTTTGAGAAGGTTGAAAAAATACTTCTACAATACGGCTTGCCCTTCGGCGCAACAATTGAGTATGACAAAGATGTGAAATAACACTCGGCATGATTGAACGTACTGAAATTTCATGAAAGATAATCAACTTCACCTAATATGGGAAAAGACGCAAGGTCATTGTCACTTTTGCGGCGATTCTGTAGAATTTGAAAAACGTGGTTGGTATGATGGAGATTTAACAGCTTATTGGGAAGTTGACCATGTTATTCAGCGAGGCAAAGGCGGAAATGATTCCGTAGGTAATTACCTGCCCGCCTGTACACGATGTAATCGTCTGAGGTGGCATCGTACAGGTGAAAAAATTAGAGAGTTGCTGCTATTAGGTTTGGTAGCGCAAGATGAAGTTAAGAAAGGCACAACCGTAGGCGAGTCTCTTGTAAGGCTAAAAGAGAAACGCTTGCTCAACAATGAAAAGCGTCGCAAAGTCCAAAAGCAATTTTGGGTGTATCTGAGTCAAAAGCGCCCAACCACCGCTTGCGCCTGACCGCCTTCGGCGTGGGTATGCGTGCGCTCTGGGCAAGCCAACGCTCTGGTTTTTGGAAGTTTCCGTGCCAGAGTCGGCGGCAGGTGAAGCCGAATGTTAGGCGGCACTCACGTTATGTGTAAGAGATCATATTCTCACAAGCACTTTGTTCATGCCCCATGAAAGAAAACAAACAGTCATAGATTTGGCAATCGAGGCAACAAGAATAGAAAGGAGAATTTCATGAACAACCGTATAATCTGGTCACGTATTCTGGTCATTGTTGGCAGTATTGCCATGCTATTAGGAACCATTGACCCTCTTGAAGGATCGCTGATCATCCTCGTCGGCAGCGGCATGGTCTTGCTCGGTACTATTCTCGGCAAGAGCCGACATCGTATACTCCTTTATTGGGTGTGGGTTTTCATCTTAATAGTAGTCGGGGTAGGTTTAGTCTGGGGATTGAGTGCAATCGGAGGTCTTGGCGGCACTACTGGGCGTTCGTTGTGGTGGGGACTCGTTATCTTGCCCTATCCCATTGGTTGGATCATGGGTATCGTCAGTCTCATCATCAGGTTGATCGAGTTCAGCAAGGTAAAAAAGCAGAGGGCGCTTTCGTGATAATTGGCTACCAACGATACTTCAAAGACTGTGCCGCCCAACACCGGCTCCACCTGACCGCCTTCGGCGCGGGTACGCGGCGGCCATTTGGTAGAAAAAGTGGTTTCCAGAGTCAGTTGTCCTGCTATAACCGGCGGCAGGTGAGCCAATTCGTTGGGCAGAATTACCACAAGATAGCGATACTACCAAACATGACTCGCTATGGAGGAGTGAAGACCATGAATGAAAAGAAATTGACACTTTGAGGAATTGTCATAAAAACAGCCTTAGTCCATACGCTTACCTACTTCGGTAGGGGCTCATTGCCTTCAGCCTATTCAACGAATTCCATGAATGCGGTCATTTTAGAGCTAATTTGTGAGGTTTCGGGTATAAATTAAGTAAGGATCTGGGAGCTTTTTCCGGGGAAAGACGGGTCTCCCTATTCTTTCCGTGAATTGAGCTCCGACAATCCGTTTTATTATAAATCCGGTTTTTACGCGTGACCGGTGGGAAAAATAATAAAATAATAAAAGGATCTTTTCCTTCTGGACAGACTCGAGATTTAATCCAAACAACGAAGAAGCAGTAGGTGGCCGCATGTCTCTCCGAATCCTTGATCGCATCCTTGTCGTTCTCGTTTGTCTTCCCTTTATATCCGGATGTGGCGGTTCCCAAACACCCGCGAGATTGGAGGAATCTCCGACCGGGTCCCAAGCAACAAACTTCCCCATGCAAGGTTCATCCTCCCCGACCGAGTACCCCACTCCCCCATTCTCCCTCCGCCTGGAAGGGGATTGGCCGGGTGGCGCAGAGGCGGCGCAGGCGGAATTCCGCTTCACAATCCCCTACATGATCAAATACCTCGGCCAACCCATGAGTCGCTGGGAAACGTTGACATGGACTTTCAATCCTTCGATCCGGACTCCGGGTGACATTGGCTGGGATGCCAAAACCGATAGCATACACACGGGTCCCCTGCCACAATTCTTAGAGCCGCCTCAGTTTCCCGGTTACCCGCGTTATTGGAACCTGTACCAGCAAGCCGAACACGAAACCGCGCACCTTTTTTATGACATTGGAGACGACACTATCCAATTCACCTTCGGCCAATGGATTTGGGAAGGCCTCGCACTCATCGGCCAGGATCTCGCCTACTCGGAAGCCTACGGCAGTAACATGGGATGGGCGCTTACCTACGACACAATAGCCAATATCGGCTGGGATGGCGTGAACGGGGTTTTGCGTGACGGGGAAAAGTACGATCGCTCGATCGTAGACAGCAACGCGGCGGCCGCACTTCGATTGATGACGGAGGTGCTTTCGTACGATACGAATCTCGATTTTATCCGCCGGGTCAATGCAGCCCTCTTGGAGGAGTACCAATCGACGCAAAACCTCCAAATTACTCCCGAGATATTTCAGGCCATTTTGAACAAGGTTGCCGGCGAAAGGACGATCGATGGCCGCAAACCGGGAGATTGGCTCTTTTCGCAACCAGTGGCCAACAATGATGGCGCTCTCGGTCCGCGCATGATTGTTTATCCCTTCTATAGCGTCCCCACCGATCGGATTCACCTGATTCCCACGGGGTTTAATATGGCGGCGTTCCTCCGCTCAAATGGCCAAAGACCCGGCGAAACAAATGAAACCGGGTTGTCGGACCTGCCCTTCACGGCGTCCGTTCAGGATTCTTCCGGCCGGACCGTTCGAACCACAAAGAGCACGACGGGTGCAAACGGGTTGGCGAACCTCGACGCCTTATCCTCGGGTTCCGATCTGAACGTGTGGTCTCTAACGCCAGGTGCGTATCGAATAACCGTGCAAGCCTCCTATGAAAACCAGACGCTCGTCGGAACCAACTTCTTTATTGTGCTTCCCCTGGATGTCACTCCAAATGATGACCTGATGTTTATCGTTCCCATGAATGCGGACGGCTCGGCGCTACGTCCGGAATTGGTCGATCAATTATCCGTTCAAAACGGCCAAATATTTCGCCAATATGACGGTATCCTACTGCTGACCGCAGACCCCGGCGCCGAAGTAGAGATTCAATGCGGTTCATTTTCGGCCAAGATTTCTAAACCTGTCACAGCTCGCCTGATTCCTCTGCGTATCCCATAACTCGTAAGCCGTGTTGGTCCCAGCTTGTAAATAAGATGAATTCGTCAAACGCCCGACAAAACCGGGCGTTTGTTTTAATTGCGAGCGGCTTAAGCGACGGATCAGCCTTCGTGACGAAGTGGGGAAGCTACGGGCAGGGCAACGGTCAGTTTGACACGCCCTTAGGGATCGCGGTCGACTCCAGTGGTTACGTTTATGTGGCCGATACCGACAACAACCGCATTCAAAAATTTGAGCGAGTCAGTCCCAATCTTTCTTCCTCGGTAAAGCTCGTGGACAAAAGTGTGGCTCAGCCTGGCGATATTCTCAGCTACACCATCATCCTGAGCAACAATGGGAGTCTAGACGCCCCAGTGGCCCTGGTAACCGATCCGATCCCCACCTCGACCAGTTTTAATAGCGGTTCCCTTTGGACTTCCAGTGGCAATTGCAATGAGTCGGGCGGGGTGATCACGTGGACGGGAATGGTGAACGTAGGGGCGCCTGTGAGGATCACCTTCGCCGTCACCATAGACACTGGGGTACCAAAAGGAACGCTCATCACCAACACGGCCACGATCAACGATAACACCAATCCTGCCTTTAGCCGAACGGCGGTGACCATCGCCGACCCCTACCAAGTCTACTTGCCTGTGATCATCAGAAGTTGGTCTCCCTAGAGAGCGCGTGCTACCCGATCGAAATGTCATACCCCTTCAGACAGAGGACATTGAAGAAGTCAGGAGATAGCCCTGATCCTGGATCAAAGGCGCATAACAACTGCTTGCACACGGACGGGGCGGGATTCTCCCCGCCCCAGGGATTCTGCCGGTTAAGTAAGGGTTATCTCAAGTCCCGATGTTGGTTCTGACTTCACCCCGCCGTCGCTTTCGTAACGGAGTCCTGCTTTCTCGAAGGGAAAAGGTACGTTCGCTATTCGGGTGGTCGGAGTTCTGGCCTGAGTGCCAGGACTTCTTCCACAGAAGCCAGCTTGTACGGGAATTTGGGGTTCAAGGCCACATGTTTCAACTCATTTACGTGCCTCGTCTCCGCTTCGCTGCGCTCGGCACTTCGCTTAGCTTAGGCTTGCCAGAAACGGCGCGAAAATGAGAATGAATCTCGCGGTCCCGCCGCTGCCCCTAGCAGGGTGCTTCGCGAAGCCAAATCGTTGAATTGTTACGAAGTAAAACAAAAAGGTCTCCCGAAAAAGGAGACCTTTTGCTTTAGCAGGGTATCTCAGCAAATGCTCACTGTGCAATCCCCAAAAAGCGCGGGAACCAATGCCGCAACACGTCGGCAGCCGGCTTGGCGTGGATGGAGGCCGAGGCATCCTGCAATCCCACCGGCGGGTAATAGCCGCGGCTGACGAAACCGCCCAGCCAGTCTCGTTCATTGACGGCGATCATCAATGCCTGGTAAATGTCAACCTGCGCTTGCAAGTTCACCGCTGCCTGGCTGCCCCCCGGTTGGAAAAGCGCGCTGACCGGCAAAGAAGCACTCGCGGCATCGTTCGCCGAAGGATAAGCCGCCGCCAGGATGACCGGCTTCCCCAAGGCTGCCTGGAAAGGCTGGATGTCGTTGTCGAGAAGCCCCCCGATCGAAGCTTTCAGATCGTCCACACTGGAACCAGTGAGCGGCGCGTACCAGAGCAGGTAGACGCCATCCAGATCACCTGCAAAATCCGGGACGGACTGCAACCCGCCGGGGTATGAAACAGCCCACAGCACCTGCCCGTTGAAATGCTGGCGCACGTACGCCAGGATGGCGCTCCAGCGCCCACCCGCATCTTCCGGGACCCCGGAACTGCTCCCGTCTGAGAGAGTCCCGTCGGGCAGGGCCGGGGTCAGCCAATCCCCGCCCAGGATGAGCGCCTGCGCGCCGGATTTCGTCGCCAGGTCGGCATGATAAGCCGCGAAGGCTGCATATCGGCTAAACCAGGCTTCCCACCAGTCCGCTGAACGCGGGGAGGAAGTCCACCAGGAGGCGCTATCGGACGGCAAGTTCGGAGCCGGGAAGAGTGCCACGTTCAGGTTGGCGGCGCGGGCGCGGCTGATGGTATCCAGGTTGTCGGCCCACAGAGCGCCCGTGCCGGGGACCGGCGAAAAGACGAATGGGCTGGTCCGGCTGACGGTCCAGGAAGGCGCCAGCACCAGCCAGTTGGCGTAATAGCCCTGCACATCCTGGATGGCCAGCGGCAGCCAGGCCTGCCAGGTCGGGTCTGGGTCAGCCAGGAACTCCACCCCGGCCCAGAACCCGGCCGGGCGGGCGGTCACCGGCAGGCTTACTAGCGAGGCCGGCGCGGAAGCCTGGAACCAGGTCCAAGCGGTCACGGTGTCCTGCAGGTCCTGCGGCGCCAGGCTGGTCGAGACCGAACGCCCGCGCTGGCCGGGGGCGGTTTGCACGTCGTCCGACACACCACACTGGTCATTGCGACAATAGCGGTATTCGAAATCGCCCAGCATGTTGAGCGGGCTGTAGAGTTGATAAACCCAGTGGTTGTCCCCGAGCGGCCACATCGGGATGGGCTCGGTCCAGCCGTAGGGGTTGAATTGAATGGAGGGAATGTCGGTAGCCGGCGTATCCGCCGGGAGGCTGACCTCAAAGAGGATCGGCGAGGAGGGTCCCGCCTGCCAGGTCTGGATCGCATCCTGGACCTGAACCGGGTCCTGTGCAGCCGGGACGATCAACTGGCGGACGACGAACGTGCCGTCGCTGGCGTGCTCGGCGTTCCAGAAACCGTCTCCGAGAGTGTACTTATAACGGATATCGGCTCCAACCGGGAGGTTGAGCGAAATACTATAACGTCCGTCCGGCATCGGCGAGAGCAGCGGTATGCGCGTGGCAACCGTGCTGAGCCCGCCCTGCAGGTCGCCGAAGGTATCCCCCAACTGGTAGAGATTCCCTGCCAGGCGGATGGGTACGTTCTGGATGGTGTTGGGCGGAACCGAGACGGTCAAAGTGACATTGACCATCGTCGCCGGAGTCAGCGAGAGGTTGACCTGCGTAGACTTCTCGGCCTCGACACGCGCCCCCTGCTGGAAGGTCTGGTAAGAACCGTCGGGGGCGTAGGCTACCAGGTTGTGCGTCCCGGCTGGCAGGTTTTCGAGGCTGAAGTTGCCGGTGGAGTCAGTCAGAGTCTGCTGGCCGCCCGCCAAGATGAGGATGTTCGGAATCGGAGCATTGTTGGAGGAATCCAGGATCTGGCCAGTGATCCGTCCATTAGGGCTGTTGAAGAGGCTATCGGCCCAGGAGGAGACCACATCTTCCGCCGCGCCGGGGCCGGTAACGTAGTACATGCGGTAGCGCACGGGTTTATCAGCCGAGTCATCTTCCAGGGTGGGCAGCGTCCCATGACGCATGTAACGGTATTTGATGACGCTATTGATCGTAATGGGGATGGTGGCAGTGTAGTGCAGCGTGTCCATGCCCTGCAAGGTGTAATTGATCGGGTTCAAGCCGAGGCCAGTGATTTCATCCACCACAGACAGGTAGAGGGCTTCGCCTGCCGGGAGCGGTGAGGGCAACGTCACGCTGAAGGTAATAGCTGCCGAAGGTTGCGGCGTGGGCGTCGGTCCGGACGGGAGCGCAGGGGTAGAGGTCGGCGAGTCAAGTCCCGGAATGTCCAGCAGCGAGAGCGAGCAAGAGTTAAGCAGCAGGACGAGGAGGCTCACCAGGGTAAGCAGCAGACGGGTTGAAGGATTTACGATCTTCGTACGCATACCCCTCCTTTCAGCGTTGGTGGGGGCAAAGATAATAAATTTCTCTTATTTTACAAGGGACGGCGATAAAAGAATAGGGGCAGATATACTTTACACGGTCACAAATTGCGCTTTTTCAAAGAGTTGAAAACGTGGGGTGAACCCAAATTGCTGTAATTATCTGTATTTTGATCGTTCGAAGTTCACGTATTTAGGCAAGAAGCAGTAACCGGGGTTCCGGCGGTCATCCGGCTATGCCGGGTTTTACAACCCATTGCGTATCCCCGTTATTTTAATCCCGGCGTTCTTCGAGCCATATTGCTTGTTGATTCCAATCAGCACGCTGGTTATGCCCTCCACGACAACCGAATTCTCGATTGGCCCGGCATCCCAGCCGACCAGGCCGGCCGCGGCCACCAGTTTCAGGGTCTCGGCACGCGCTTCCTGGCTGGTACCGGTCACCAACACGTCGCATTCAACCGGTTCATCGCGTAAAAGGTGTTCGTAGGAGATATTCTGGAAGGCGGAGGTCACTTCAATGCCTTCACCGAGAATTTGATGCGCCTCCTGGGCGGCGCTGCCGGCCGGGGGCATCTGCACTTTCGTCACCTTTGGCGGGACGAGCGGGACAGTCACGTCAATCAGGATCTTCCCTTGCAGGGCTTCCTTTACGCCCTCCAGTGTCTCGCGGTGGGCGGCGTATGGAACGGTTAACACAACTATGTCGGCAACCTGGGCAGCCTTGAGGTTGGTCGTCCCTTCGACGCAGGCTTTCCCAGCGAGCAGGTCCAGGATTTCCGACGCAGCGGCCTTGGCTTTATCGGGAGTGCGCGAGCCGATCAGGATGCGGTATCCGGCCTTTGCCCAGCGATAGGCCAGGCCCTTACCTTCTTTCCCGGTCCCGCCGAGGATGCCAAGTGTGAGTAATAGAGGTTGGTTAGACACAGGAATCAACTTCCGTAAAGGATACGTCCGCAGGATGGGCAGAACGCTATTTGGCTCGCGGAGCGGACGGCCTGTACTTGGGCGGCGGTTAGCGTGGAGCCGCACGCGCCACAAGAGTTATCGCTAATAGCGGCCACCGCGACGCCGCGCCGCTGCTGGCGTAACTGATCGTAAAGGCCGAGCTCGGCTGCAGGAATAACCTCTGCGACCGCAGTACGCTCCGTGGAAAACCTTCCGACCAGATTTTGGAGCACGTTTTGCTCCTCACTCAGACTCTTGTTCTGTTCTGCCCAACGATCTTGAGCATCCACTAAATTGGTCTGAATGGATTGGAGTCCCGCTTCAGCTTCCTCGGAGGCCAGCATTGCTTCCAGTTGGCGGTCTTCCAGTGTGTTCAGATGCCGTTTTAACGCCGCGACATCATTCTGCAAATCCTGTAGTTCCTTCGGGTTATGAACCGTTCCGCTATAGAGGCTGGACTCGTTCTGCTCGATTTTGATGTGCTGACTCTGGACCCCTGCCTCAGCTTGTTTCAGCGCCCGTTCGGCGGACTGGCAGCGGGCCTGGGCGGCCTGCGCCTGCTCGTTTGCCAGACGCAGTTCGGCATCGTCCGCCAGAGTCTTTTGGATAGCAAGCAGGCGGGCCTGGGCACGGTCTATCTGGCTGTCAATCTGTTGGAGACGGTAGAGGTTTAGCGTTTGGCTCATGCTATGATTATATACTGATTACTGTCTGTGCAAACAGACTTGGTAAAAAAAAGCCCGCCATCCCCCAATGGCGGGCATGGGCTCACTGAGTTGGCAAATTAAAGTAATTGTAGATTGCACGCGAGAGTTCGGCATACATCGGTGAAACAACATCCCAGCTCCCGCCTCCTGGGTTATAAACATATATTGTCAGAACGTAATTGCCACCCGGGGTATAGACGATCCCGGCGTCGCTGTATTGAGTCAAATCAATGTCCCAGCCATGCTTATGCGCCACAGTCGTCCCTTCCGGGACGCCCGCCTGAATCAGCGCGCCGAGTTTATCCTCCTGCAAGAATTGGATCATTTGCTTGCAGGCAGCCTGATCAATTTGACCAGGGAAGGCTGCCACGAGGGAGCCGCCACCGGTCTGCGCACATAAGTATATATCTTCGAGCAACATGCCCATGTCGGACGGAGTGGTCTGGCTGTAGATATCCGGGTCGGTATTGATATCAGTGCGCTTATTAGCCGGCGTGTTGAAAAGCTGCAAGACGACCGCGCCCGGGTAGAAATACCCGTTGATGAACGTGTTTTCCAACCCCAGGTCCCGCATTGTTTCGGTGACAACCAGTGGACCGCGTGCTTTGTCCAGGGCCATCATTAAACTATCGGCTGCGGTATTGTTCGACTGGGCGATCATGTCTTTCAATTCTGCATCCAGTTGATCATCGATGTTGTTGTTGAGGTGACGAAATACCGAAACCATGATGGGAATTTTAATGGTGCTGGAGGCAGTGAAAGCAATATCCGGGCTAACAGAAATATTCTCTCCGGCTTGGTATGCAAAGTGCATTTCCTCAATAGTTTGCAAGTCAATGAAGTAAAGATCCACGATGCCACCGAAACCGCTCTGGTCAATGATCTGCTTGAGCAAGGTCTGCAAGGTTTGCAGAGAGGGTCGCCCGGCAACGGTACGCTGGGAGGTGAGCATGATCGCGCGCTGGACAGGCGACCTCAAAGCGCTATCAATCAATGCCACCGCGCGATCAATATCCAGGGTTTGACCGGGCGTGCCCGGAGTGAAATTCACGGTTCCTGGAATGGGCTGGGCGGGAGTAGGCGGTTGATCGTAACGTGCAGAAATTTCGGTATGTAGATAAAAACGCAAACGTTCTTCTGAATAGGAGGCTATCAGCGGGATTTGGCTTGCCGGCGATGGGCGATTCCATAAATAATTCCAGAACCCACCCCAGAAAGAAGCGCCAGTGCGTTGCAAATCGGCGGCAGCTAACATGCTTTCGGTATTTAATTGGAAGCCAATTAAGCCCGGCTCCAAGTCAATGACAGCGTCCCCATAATGGATTTCGACTGGGACGGCGTAAACCTGCAGGAGCCTTTGCGCGGTAGATTGCGGGTCCAGCCCGCCGACTGGCACGTCGCCGATGGTCATATCGGCTGGGTAATTTGATCGCGACACACTGTATTGAACCAACTGGAAGACGAACAAAACTGCTGCCAGCAGGGTAAAAACCAGAGAAACGCCGCGTAGATAAAGAGAAGAGCCGCGTAGTCTCACAACGCCTCCACGAAAGTCAATTGGTGATGTTTATCATGCCCAACGGGTAAAAAGTATAACATACTCGCCCTGGCTGGATGTGCTAGAATTACAGTGAGATTGTCTTACAACCTAGAAACGAGGGCTCATGCTCCGCTCTTTCCTGATCTATCTTTCGAAGGCTGCCTGGGCGCAGCGGCTTGTCTCCGGCTGGAAATTTGCGTGGCGGGCGGCCAGCCGGTTCGTTGCGGGGAGTACGGTTCGGGAAGCGATCATCGTTGTTGGGGAGCTGAATGCAAAGGGGATCAATGTCACGCTCGATCATCTTGGGGAAAGCACAACCACGCGCGGGGAGGCGCACAGGGCAACGGGAGACATCCTGGACCTACTCGACCAGATAGACCGCGCCGGCGTGCGGGCAAATGTCTCGGTCAAGTTGACCCAAATTGGCCTCGCTCTGGACGAGGACCTGTGCGCCAAAAACCTGGAGCGGATCCTCGCCTGCGCCAGGCAATACAATAACTTCGTCCGTGTTGACATGGAGGATACGCCTTACACGGACAAGACGATCCACCTGTACCGACAGATGCGCGCCAAAGGCTACCAGAATACCGGGGTGGTCATCCAGTCTTACCTTTTCCGTTCTGAAAAGGATCTCCGTGAACTGCTCCCAGACGGGACGCGCATAAGACTGGTCAAGGGCGCCTATAAAGAACCGCCTGAACTGGCTTTCCCAAAGAAGGCGGACGTGGACGCTAAATTCGATTTGCTGGCACAGATGCTGATCAAATCCGCTCTCGCGGCTGGCTCTCCGACCCTGAACGCAGATGGACGCATCCCGCCCATCCCGGCCATCGCCACGCATGACCCGAAACGAATTATTTTTGCCAAGTCTTGTGCTGGGAAAATTGGCTTGCCTAAGACCGCCATTGAATTTCAGATGCTGTATGGTATTCGGCGCGACTTGCAGGATCAGTGCGTCAGGGAAGGCTATCCGGTGCGAATATACGTCCCGTATGGCACGCACTGGTATCCGTACTTTATACGTCGTCTGGCGGAGCGGCCCGCTAACGTCTGGTTTTTCCTGTCGAACTTCTTCCGCAAGTGACGAACCCGTCCCCTCACGGGGAACGGGTTCGTCAGGGTTTCTCCAAGAAACCGGGTTTCTTTATTCTGTGGTAAAACATAGGCATGGCAGAGAAGGAATTACCCCTCGCTTTGGTGACCGGCGCGGCGCACCGCCTGGGACGCGCCTTGGCCCTATCTCTGGCGCGCCAGGGATATGCCATCCTGCTCCACTACCACCATTCCGCTGAAAAGGCCGCTGCCACTGCGGATGAGATCCGTTCTATCGGCGCGCCGGTCTATTTGGCCCAAGCCGACCTGATTGACACGAACAGCCTCTGTTCTCTATTTTCCACCATTGATTCTCTGCCCCACCAGTTACGCCTCCTCGTTAACTCCGCAGCGACCATGCAACGGGCCGACGTTCGCAGCCTCTCTGTGGCAGACTGGGATGCGACGTTGGCCCTTGACTTGCGCGCCCCGTTCCTGATGGCGCAGCAAGCCGCCGAGCGGATGACAGACGGTGGCCTGATTATCAACGTGACCGACGCCGGGGCAGCTAAAGCTTGGACTGGTTTCCCGGCCTATGCGGTCAGCAAGGCCGGACTGGAATCGCTGACGCGCCTCCTGGCGAAAGCCTACGCGCCGAAGATACGCGTCAACGCCATTGCGCCGGGATTGGTCCTGCCATCCGAAAATGTCAGGCTGGAAGAGTGGGAGAAACTGGTTAACCGTTTGCCACTCAAGCATCCTGTGGCGGTTGATGATATTGTCACTGCCCTCGAATTCCTGCTTAAAAACGAATCTGTCACCGGGCAGATAATTGTCGTGGACGGGGGTTATTCGTTGCTCTGATATTCTGTGTTTGTCTGTGGTGTATATGCCAAACTTTCGTGCCCTCGCAAAATTATCCCGTCCTCTCCACCTTATTCTCGCCGCATTGACCTATGTCCTCGGGGCAGGGATTGCCCGTTATCTCGGTCGCCCAGTACACCTCGCCGCTTTCGGCTTGGGCCTGCTGGCCGCTCTGGCGCTCCAGGCGGCTTCCTATTGGCTGGTCGAATATTTTCGCCTCCCGCTGACTCCTCTCGCCAAAGATGAAACACCCCGCCACCGCGAGGCCCTGCGGACGACTCTTTTTCAATCTGCCGCTGCCCTGTTGACTGTCTCCGCGGCGGTTGTCGTAACCCTGTTATTGGCCCATCTACTACCCGCCGCGGCGGGCGTCGTGCTGGGGTTGATGGCCGTTTTTTTCTTTGCCTACGCCATACCGCCCCTGCGCTTATCTGAGATGGGTTATGGGGAGTTGCTCCTGGCGATCTACCTGGGCACGCTACTCCCGATCCTGGCTTTTCTGCTCCAGGTTGGTGAATTCCATCGCCTGTTGACGTTTGCGACTTTCCCGCTCACGTTGTTGGCGCTGGCTTATTTGCTGGTGTGGAATTTTCCGACCTTTGCCACCGATCAGAAGTTCGGCCGCCACACCCTGCTTACCCGCCTGACCTGGCAGCGTGCCATCCCGATCCACCATTTTTTGATCTTGGCGGCTTACTTGCTTTTTGCAGCCACACCCTTCCTGGGATTCCCCTGGGGGCTGGTCTGGCCGGTTTTCCTCGTTCTGCCTTTTGCGATTGTTCAAATCCTCTGGCTTCAGCAGATTGCCCAGGGCGGGCGAACGCTGTGGAATTTCCTGACCGCGCTGGCTGCTGCGACCTTTGGCCTGACGGCCTATCTATTGGCTTTTACCTTTTGGATACGCTGATAAAATCAGTTCTTCTCTTACTCTTTGTTCCAGATGCTGCAGCCAGTGACCCCGACATCGCTCTCGCCACGCCCAAGCCGCACACTCCAGTGTTATCTAAACTGACCAATTATGTAATTGGTAATCGCAATCAATAGCACAACTCCCAGGATCCGCCACGTCCAGAGGCTGGAAAAAGAACGTGCCCCCAGATACGAGCCGGTCAGTGCACTAATAATTCCCAACGGGATCAGAGCTAAACCAAATGTGCCTAACATCAGATTGCCGCCCACCAGCCTTCCGGCCAACCCGCTGACCGAGTTCAGCACGATGAATCCGGCCCCAGTCGCCGCAGCTTGTTTGGGGGTTCCCCAATGTGCAAGGAGGATGAAGGGGGAAAGGAAAATCCCGCCGCCGATGCCAACCATTCCCGAAAGCAGCCCAATCGCTGCGCCGATCGTCAGCGCCTGCCAGAGTGGGAGAGGCTGCAAATCGGCTATTTCGTCGTTTGTTCTTTTCCGGGCGAACAACATATTGAACATCACGTAAGTCAGGACAGCATACAACAGAATGAAATACGCATCTTGATGAATCTTGAAATACCCGCCGATAAAGGCTGTTGGTACTTAGGTCACCAAAAATGGCCAAAACAGATCCTTGCGCAGGTACCCGGCGCGCAGGTAATTGACGAACGAAATCCCTGCTACGACGATATTCAAAATCAGCGCCGTGCTCGCCATCAAATTCGGCTCAATGCCAAACTGGCTCATTACAGCCAGGTAGCCAGTTGCGCCGCCAAACCCAATGCTGGCGTATAAAAAAGCAATTCCCATGACCAACGCGACAAGCAGGGGAGGAGGAAGATTGTTCATTTGTTCGATTTTATCACTTCGCAGAGTTGGGCGATTTGAACTGAAAGGGGATTTCCTCGGCTCCGTTCACGATATAATCAAAAAAAGTAAGCCTCCCTGGAGGCACAAGATGGCTCTTGCACTCGTGATTGACGGGAATAGATAAACAATCGCAACAGCGGTAGGCTGGTCAACTGCCGCTTTTATGTTTATAATTTAGCTATTAATAGTCCAAATTGTCAGGAGTTTAATATGCCTATTTCTTCCGGAATTCAAGCGCCAGACTTTTCTTTGCTGGATGAAAACAATACCCATCGTCGGCTTTCTGATTATCGCGGCAGGCCGGTCGTGCTGTACTTTTATCCCAAAGACGATACGCCTGGCTGTACGACCGAGGCCTGTAACTTTCGCGATGATTATAGCGTGTACATTAATGCGGATATTGTCATTTTGGGAGTCAGTCCGGATTCGCCTCAATCCCACGCAAAGTTCAAGGAGAAATATTCCCTGCCGTTCCCGCTACTGGCGGATGAAGGGCACAAAGTTTGTGACCAGTACGGCGTATGGGGGCCAAAGAAATTCATGGGGCGTGAATACGAAGGCGTCTTGCGGACGACATTCCTGGTCGACTCAAATGGTCGTATTGCTAAAGTATTTGAGAATGTCAGGCCCGCAGAACACAGCGCCGAGGTCCTTGCAGCGGTGAAGACGCTCTAGTCTGAATACAGAGCCCTTTAAAGTACTACTGCACAATGTTGGCACGATTAAGATCAATATCCGCTAATCGGCGCGAATAAGAATGGATTAGCGAAAATCGGTGTAGATTAGCGGATCTATATGGCTTTTGCCCAGGCATTCCAAGCGATCCTGTGCGGTAATATTGGCGAGTGAAGATAATCGCCGTCTGGTCTTCGAATGCAATTCTCCAAGACGGCGACTGCCGCAGCACATTCGCCAGGGGCGACCGGGGCTCGATAAGGATCGTTTCGACCTCATGGTCGTCCAGTTTGTTTTCCCAGCCGGGTTCTCCTCGATAGGTACTCATGAAGTCAAAGATAAACTTGTCGCCATAGACATCCGCGCGGCCATCAATGTAAACGTGATACTCCGGGTAGAGCCGCCAGATGAGATACCCTCCCCAGCCATACGAGTTGTATAGATTTCCTTCGGGTTTATTGGCCAGTATCCAGTCTACGGCGGCGTTTGGGAACGCCTCAGCTTCGGTCTTTGACTGTCCTCGGACGACCTGGGCGAAACGCAGGCCCGTGACCAGCACGAGGAGCACCAAAAGGACGGGAACAATCCAGCGCAGCAACCGGCTGGGGGTGTGGACCTCGGAGCGGATTCTCACCAGCGAGCCGACCTGTTCCGCCAGGACCGGGATAGAGATGATGGCGAAAAGCGGGACGTGTCGCATCGAGCGCAGGGCGGCGTATCCGAAAACCAGTGTCAGCAGGATTTTTGTCGGCGAAATGGACTTCCTCGCAAGCATCCCCGCGCCGATGAGTGCCAAAATCCACCAGGCCAGCGGCTGCCATTCCATCTGGTGGAAGTCTGGTGAAAACCATTCCTGGATAAATTGCTGCATAGATTGGCTGGTCAGAGTCTGGAATGGGTAGAGGAGGATGTGGATGCCGTTCGGGTTGGCGAGGGTGGCGAGGACGCACGCCCCAAGGACGCTGCTCAAGATCAGGATGGATCTAAGGGTGGGCGCGTCAGCCCGTTCGGTTTTGATGAGCTCGGCTTTGAGGAGGTCAATCAATCCGCCGACGATATAAATCCCCACGATGGCGAGGCCCAGGAAGTACCCGGCATGGAGATTGACCCATATCAGGGTGATCAGCGGCAGCGGGAGAACGAACTTGAGCTTACCCTCCTGCTGGTAGCGGTCGAGCAAGTATAAGAACAGACTGGTGATCAAAAGCGAAATCATTTGTGGGCGCACACCCCAGGTCGGAGCGGTGGCGATTGCGCCCAGGAGAAGCGCAAACCCGGCAACGTACGGACGCGTCTCCAGCGGACTGCGCAGGTAAGCGAGCAGAAACGCCCCAGTGATGATCGTCGAGAAGACAAAAATCAGCAGGCTGTAACTCCCCAGCCGGTAGAGACCCCACATGAAAATTTCAGAGAGCCATTCATGGGCAATCCAGGGTTTCCCGGCATTGGTAAAAGAAAAAGGATCGGCATGTGGAATTGTGTGCGTTTCGACCATCAACTGTCCCGTCCGCAGGTGCCACCAGAAATCCGGGTCGGCAACCGGGCGTAGTGTCATCAGGAATAGCATGATGAACAGGATGATGAAAAAAAGTTGACGGATACTCAGGCGCATGATGCTATTTTACACGAAAAGAAAAGATACCGGGTTTCTCAAAGAACCCCGGTATCTTTCAGTGTGGCATGTTACTCCCCAAGATAATCGCGCAATTTCCGGCGGATGGAGGGATGGCGCAACCGGCTCAAAGCCTGGGCCTCGATTTGCCGGACGCGCTCGCGCGTCACGCCCATCTTGCGACCGACTTCCTCCAGCGTGTAAGCCTGTCCATCGAGCAGTCCATAGCGCAGTTGCAGGATGCGGACTTCGCGCGGCGGAAGCCCGTTCAACACTTCACTCAAGTGTTCGCGCAACAGGTTATAGGTCGCAGTATCGTCGGGTGGGGCGGCCTCGTCATCTTCGATAAAGTCGCCGAGTACCGAGTCTTCTTCGTCATCGGTCGGTGTTTCCAGCGAGAGCGGCCGGCGTGCCACCTGGATCATGTTCTCCACTTTTTTGGGAGGCACTTCCAGGGCATTTGCTAGTTCCTCGACGGATGGGTCGCGGCCCAGACGCTGGGTCAACTGGTGCTGGGCCCGCAAGAGCTTGTTGATCTGGTCGCCCATGTGGACCGGGACGCGGATGGTGCGGCCCTGGTCAGCGATGGCGCGTGTCACGGCCTGGCGGATCCACCAGGTAGCATAGGTGCTGAATTTGTGGCCGCGGCGATAGTCGAATTTCTTGGTAGCGCGGATGAGGCCGATGTTCCCTTCCTGGATCAGGTCGAGGAAGGGGACGCCGCGTCCCATGTACTTTTTGGCGACGCTGATCACCAGACGGGAGTTAGCTGTGATGAGGTGTTCGCGCGCAGACCAGCCGTCTTCGATGAGTCGGCGCAGTTCTAAGCGGCGACGGGAGCTTACATTACCACGCGCCAGTTCTTCGCGGGCCATCCGTCCGCGTTCGATGCGTTGGGCGAGTTCGACTTCCTCGGTAGCGGTCAACAACGGGACGCGGCTGACCTCTTTGAGATACAAGCCGATGGTATCGTCGGTATCAATGTTGGCGAGGTAATCGTCCAGCGAGAGTTCCGGCTCTGCCTCGATTTCGGCCTCTTCGGCGGCGGCGAGTTCTTCTTCAGGAGGTTCGCTGGCGGGAGCATCTTCGACGAAGGCTACTCCCGCGCTTAATAGGGCAGCAAAAGCCTCCTCCAACTGCTCGACATCCTGTTCGGCTTCCGGGAAGAAGTGCAGGATGTCGTCAATGGTGACATAGGTCTTTTGCCGCCCCAGTTGAATCAGCCGGGCAATGGCCGAATATTCTTCTTCCTCCTCAAGCAATAAAGGGTTCTGCATTTCACTTCCTTACCGAATTAGTTAAAATCAGAATACTCCTTTTTGGGTTGAAATTCAATACCCTTAAGGGGTTAGTGTAGCTGTTCCAGGGATTATGGTGACGGTCGGCGTGGTCACCTCGAGGGTGGAGGTGAGAGTCGGAGTGTCGGTCGCGGCGGGAGTTGCGGTAGGCGGATAAGGTGGAGCCTTGAGCAGGTTCAGGAGAGAATCAATTCCATCCTGGCTGATGACATAAACCTTCCCGCCATCGTAGCGGACATAGTACCCGCTGCCGGTGGGAGTCAGATCCCCGACCTCGAGCTTATGTTGGATGCCGCTATCGAATTTCAGTTCGATGGTGTAAGCGGGGGATTCCAGTTTTATCGTGCTTAAGTCGGGAATTGTTTCAAGCGTGGTCACAATGCGCAGCGCGCTGACCTGTGTCTCGGCTGCACTGGCCAGGGCCTGGTTGGCCTCTCCGGGCGTCGGCGCCGCGAGCAACCATACCTTGCTTGGATCGCGCTGCAATTGGACGACGTCACCTTGATCATCGTTAATGCGCAGGCTTTGCAGAACGCCGTCCGATTTAGTCACAAGGAAGGTGTTGCCAAGCGCAGTGGGGGTTGACTCGGTTGATTTCAGCGGACGGTTTTTGATTAGAAGGTATGCGCCAATTGCCAGAGCCAATATGATGAGCAAAATCAATGTAGGACGTTTGACCATTGAACTAGCCTCGTGAACGCCGCACCAGCCAGGAGACCACGCCGCCAGCGACAATCAATCCCGGGATCAGGATCACGAAAGCGAAAGCGAGCAGCAGGATTGTTAGCTGGCTGGGTAACCGCATCTGTCGAGTGATGGGTTGTTTGGCAGTCAGGCTGATCATTTTCTCTTGGGCGGCAGACCAGTCAACAGAATTGATGAACATGTCGCCGTTGCCATACTGGTCAAAGTAGGTATCATTGGCGAAATCGGAATCGCCGATCACCACCACTCGGCCTTTGGTGTTGGCGTTTTCAACAACCGCTGCAATCGTCAACGGACCGGCGAGGTCGGTGCTGGCGTCAAATGCTACCTGGTTGTTTTGTAGCGCAGTGAAGTCGGTCTCGCCCCAGGAGCGGTCGATCGTCTTGACCAGTGCGGTCGTTTGTACGTCTTGAATCTCAATGTTGAGGGTGAGACTGCGTGCGGCCGGGTAGAACGAGACCAGGTTTTGGCTTTGTAAACTGTTGGTAATCAGGTGGGAACCGTAGGTATATTCGATTGCGACAATCAGCTGGCTCGAACTCTGATCAATCACCACGTCATTGTTGATCGTGATGCCCCATGTGGTGGTCAAGTAATCAATCAATGGATCAGAGGTATTGCTTGTATTGGACTCAAGAGTCGGATCTTCTAGAATGACCAGCGAGCCTCCCTTTGCCACATAATCCTTTAGTAAAGACATTTCATCACTGGAAATCGGTTTCGTTGGCCCGCTGATAATGATCGCCAACGCGTCTTCGGGAATTTTATTCTGCGCAAGCAGGTTCAGGGTCTGCACCGTGTAATTCTTTGATTCGAGAACCGAACGGGCGCGTGTATAGGACGTATCGCCGGAATTTTCAACATCCCGCTCGCCGTGTCCGGTCAGGAAATAAACAGTACGCTGACCAGGGTTCATCAGACGCACCAGGGTGTTGGTCACATCCTGCTCGGTAGAACTCGTGAGCAATTCCTGGTGACCTTGCATAACCAGTACGATTGTGCCGTCGCGCGTCACATTGTACTGCTGAGCCTTGGCCGGATTACTTTCAGGGTCTACGAATTCATAGTCAAACTTGCCATTGCTCTTGGCTTCGAGCCTGTCGAACAGCTCCTGTGTGCTGTTGCTGGAATTGCGCTGTGTAAAAAAGCCAATCGCATGGACAGGGGCCGGCAGCGCCTTGAGCGTCTCGACCGTTTCGGGAGCCAGGCTGTTCTGCTGGTCTTCAGTCCAATCCCACTGAACGGGGTTTTGATAAACAATCGCGTTTACCACCACCAGGATCAAGACAAAGGCAAGTAGCATGATTATGGCATTGCTGCCATGGCGAGCCTGCCTGCCCGCCAGAAATTCCCTTACTCGCCGGGGATCGAGCAGGGCATAGATGGCCGGGCCGATAATTGCCACTCCCAGGCTGATCCAGAGTATCAGATTGAAGGGTTTCTGGTTGGTGGGCGTATACAGTCCGATATAGGCGAGGAGTTTGATGACGAGCAAGGTACCGGCCACCAGAATAGCGAGACCGGAAATCCACAGACCGGCGGGCGCAAGCCGCCGAACGGTCCATTTTTTGGAGGAATTCGACTTTTTTGCCATTATTTCCACCTTCGGATTTCAACTGCGACCGTGCCCAGGAAAAGCCCAAGCGCAGTCAAGCTGAGGTAGTAGACGATGTCGGAGAGCGCGACAGTGCCGCGCAGCAGCGAGTCATAGAAATGCGAGCTCAGGCTGAGGTAATTGAAGATGTTACCGCTGCCCTGCATGACGGCCGCCGGCCAACCGATGACCCACCAAAAGAAGAACAACACAGCCAGCGTGGCGAAAAAAGCGGCGAACTGGTTATTGAAGAAAGACGAGATGGCAGTCCCGATGGACAGGAAGACAGCCGCAACCAGGATGATGCCCAGGTAATTTGCCAGCATCAACCCCTGATCTATGCCCGGTGTGACCAGTCTGTTGAGCACGATGGGAAAGATGAGCGTGACGGCAATCACGCTGAGAATGAACAGGAAGGAACCCAGCCATTTCCCGACCACCAGCTCCCAATCGTGGATGGGGAGGGTGAGTAGCAACTCCAGGGTCCCGTTGCGATGCTCTTCAGCCATCAGTCGCATGGTCAGCGCCGGGAGCGCCAGCAAGAAGAGATACGCCATGATATATATTACCGAGTCGGTACCGGGGGGTGTCGAGGACCCCATGGTATAGGAGGCGCTGGCTGCCAGATAAACGATCAGCACAAAATAAATACCGGTGACCAGCAGGATCAGCAGGGCTACAATGTAGGCAACCGGGCTTATGAAGTACAAGCGGAATTCGCGACGAGCAATCGTCCAAACATTGCGCATCTCTAACGCTCCTTCTTGGTGGGCGCGCCATCGCGCGTCAACTCCAGGAAAATTTCTTCCAGGCTCAGTCCGACTGGGCTGAGTTCGAGCAGATCGTAGCCAGACTTGATAACCGTCTTGGCGACCTGCGGGCGGACATCTACGCCGGGGGCGAACTGGAACTCCAGCGCGCCGTCGGGCCGGACCTTGACGCCCTGTACGCCTTTTATTTTGGCAACCTGGGAGGCGAGTTCATCCGCGTCGCCTCTGACGCGCAAGATAGAGCGTTCTGCCCCCACCAGGCGCGCCTGTAAGTTCTCCGGAGAATCTTCGGCGACGATGTGGCCTTTGTTGATGATGAGCACTCGGTCACAGATATGCTGGGCTTCCGACAGGATATGGGTCGAGAGCAGGATCGTGCGGTCTTTGCCGATTTCGCGAATGATGTTGCGAACCTCGACGACTTGAGCCGGATCGAGGCCGAGGGTCGGTTCGTCCAGTATCAGCACCTCGGGCTTGTGCAGCAAAGCCTGAGCCAGGCCCACCCGCTGGCGCATTCCTTTAGACAGATTGGCGATATATCCCTCGGCGCGTTGTTCCATCTGGACCAATTCGAGCGCATTCTCGACCATCTCGTCGCCATCCGGCAGGTGGCGTAGATCAGCCATGAATTTCAAATACTCGAAGACGGTCATGTCGGGATACAGGGGGACTGTTTCGGGTAAATAGCCTACCCGTCGGCGCACCTCGATTGACTCATTGACCACGTCGAAACCGGCGATTTGCGCTGTTCCGAAAGTAGGAGGCATGTAACCTGCCAGGATACGCATCGTCGTCGTTTTACCAGCGCCGTTGGGTCCGAGGAATCCGACCACCTCGCCCTGGTCGACCTCGAAGGTCAGGTTTTCGATTGCCCTTCGTGAGCCGTAATCCTTAGTGAGACCAGTAGTACGGATCATTTATTCTCCTTGTTCCATGAAACGATAGCGGGCGAAAGAAAAGGCACAGCGGCCAGACGGCGGCAGTGCCGAGGGGATGGCGTATCAACCGAAAATTACTATACAATAAATTGATAGGTAAAGTCAAGTGGTTTTTATTTTTCTAATGAAACCCTAATGCACGATTGGGGGTGTATTGTTTCGTTGGAGCGCACCTCTCGCTATCTTTTCAGATAGTGGTAAAATTGCGCAGCGTTACCGGAAAATTGGCCTCATTCAAGTCAAGTAATCGAACTATATCCTCTCAATAGTAAGGGCCCCCCGCTCCCCAGTTTATTGGGAGGATACAAAAAAATCATACTTTGTGTGGAGGTTGCATGGACATTCTTTGGCTCGGCAGTCGTCACGGTCTGAACAACTTTGAACAGATTGCCATTATTCTCGTTCTGGTTGCTGCATTCATCAGCCTGGTGTACGCCTGGTGGTTGCGCGGCATCGTGCTCAAGAAAGACAAAGGCACGGCAAAGATGCAGGAAGTTTGGAATGCCATCCGCATTGGCGCCAATTCGTACCTGGGGCGTCAATTGCGGACCATCCTGCCGCTTATCGGCGTCCTGACGCTGGTCATGTTCTTCAGCGTGTACGTCGTCCCACCCAGCCTGGAAGCCCAACAGGAGTTCAAGGCGCTGGGCAGCCAGGGCATCATACTCGTCATCGCCATTGGGCGCACCATCGCCTTTATCATGGGCGCATCGTTCTCCCTGACCGTCGGTCAGTTGGGGATGCGCATGGCCGTGCAGGCCAATATCCGGGTCGCGGCCGCCTCCCGCCGCGGCTTTAATGAAGCCCTCTCGATTGCCTACTATGCCGGTACCATCACCGGCATGTTGACCGACGGCCTCGGCTTGTTGGGCGGTACGTTGATTTTCATCATCTTCGGTAGGGCTGCGCCAGATGCTTTGTTGGGTTTTGGCTTTGGTGGCACGCTGCTGGCGCTGTTCATGCGCGTGGGCGGCGGTATCTATACCAAGGCTGCGGATGTCGGCGCAGACCTGGTCGGCAAGGTCGAAAAGGATATTCCCGAGGACGACCCGCGCAATGCGGCCGTGATTGCGGACTTGGTGGGCGACAACGTGGGCGACTGCGCCGGTATGGCCGCTGACATCTTTGAATCGTACGAGACCACCATTGTCTCAGGTCTGATTCTGGGTCTGGCGCTGGTCGCTATCACCGGTGAATTGAAATGGATCGTCTACCCGTTGATCATCCGTGCCGTGGGTGTGATCAGTTCAATACTCGGCACTTTCACCGTGCCTATCTGGGAGAAATTCCCGCTCAAGTTCCTGCGGGCGCACGACGCCGAGGAGTCCATGTTCCGTTCGTATGAGGTCTCCAGCGTCTTTACCGTCACGATCTCGATCTTCCTGGCCTGGCTGTATGCCCACGACCTGCGGCTGGCCGCCCTGACCGCCGTCGGCGTTGGTTTGGCTGTGGCCTTCAACCCGTTGACCTCGTACTTTACTTCCACCAAGAAGTCGCCGGTTAAGGAGATCGTTAAATCTACCACCACGGGCCCTGCTACCACCATTCTCTCCGGTTTATCGGTCGGTATGGAATCGAGCGTATGGGCACTGTGCGCGATCGTCGTCAGCTTCATCATCGGTCTGTTGCTGTATAACGGACAGGGCGCCACTTATGTCCTGTACGCGGTGGCCATGATCGGTATCGGTATGCTCAGCCATACCGGCAACAACGTGGCCATGGACTCTTATGGTCCCATCTCAGACAATGCCAATGGCATTGGCGAAATGGCCTGGCACGATATGGATGATGAGGAAACCAAAAAGGCCCGCCAGATCATGGCCGACCTGGATGCGGTGGGCAACACCACCAAGGCCATCACCAAAGGTGTTGCGATTGCCTCCGCCGTGATCGCAGCAGTCAGTTTGTTTGGTGCGTATATTGCGGATGTAGCCCGCGTGCAGACGCAATTAGGCCAGACTGTCATGGAATCCATCCGTGTTTCAGACACGAAGGTGTTCATTGGATTGTTGCTGGGCGGAGCGTTGCCGTGGCTGTTCTCCTCACTTTCCATCCGCGCCGTCAGCCGTGCTGCGGGCAAGATCGTGGAAGAAGTCCGGCGCCAGTTCAAAATCCCTGGCATCATGGAAGGCACCAAACAGCCCGACTATGCTGAAGTGGTCAGCATTTCCACGGCTTCGGCGCAAAAGGAACTCATCCCGCTGGCGACCATCTCGGTGTTGATGCCGCTGGTGATCGGCCTGGTGCTGCAAGTGGAGGCTCTGGGCGGCTTCCTGGCGGGCATCATCCTTTCCGGTCAGTTGCTGGCAGTGTTCATGTCCAACGCCGGGGGGGCCTGGGACAATGCCAAGAAGTCCATCGAAGACGAGCCGCGTGACCTGAAAGCCAATATGGGCAAGGGTTCCGAACGCCATAAGGCGGGTGTGGTCGGCGATACGGTGGGCGATCCCATGAAAGACACCGCCGGGCCTGCTCTCAACCCGATGATCAAGGTTGCCAACCTGGTCAGTCTCCTGGCTGCTCCAGTCATTGTTAAGTACCCCATGCAAAATGCGGACGGGAGTATCAACTTCGTGGTGGTTGCGGTTGCAGTCGTCCTGTTGACTGCCACGATTTGGGCCATCGCTCGCTCGAAAGCCCCGGCCAAGGCGCTGAAATAAGATAGAAGTGTTTTTGGTGAAACCATCGCGGCCTCCCGAATTCGGGAGGCCGCGATGGTTATCAGGCTAATGCCCCGCATCACCTGCTGCAAGCGGAAGGTGGCTCCAAAGACTCGCTGAAAAGTGCGCCGTGTTGGCTCTGCACGCCCGCACCCGTCCGCTTCACGCTGTGTTAGGGTGCTTTTGATTTCCTACAATACCATTCTTCTTGCTTTCGATTTTATTTTCGCTTCTCTTGCTTTTCTATCCTTGCCAGTATTATTTCTACCGGCAGTCCATACATAGACATCTCTGTCACGCATTCAATGTCAAATCCGGTTTCTTCAAGTGCTTTCTGCGCGTAGATCGGACGACAATCGGCGTATTGCGGAAATTTCTCATGTGCCCATTCATAGAGCCTCACCATCAGATTGCTCTCTTTTATTTTCGCCATTACCACTATGCATATTCGCCCGCCAGGACAAAGAACTCTTTGGCATTGTTGTAATACGATTGGGATTTCTGGCGCATCAAATAACTCTAGCGTGAAGCTTGTAAATATCGCCTCTATGCTGTTCTCGTCGTACGGAAGTTCAGCAGCATCTCCACATATCAACTCAACTCTCTCCAACAATTTTGCTTTCTCTACTTTTGACTTCGCTACCCTGTACATTCCTTCAGATAGATCAATTCCGTATACTTTTCCAGAAGCACCGACCGACCGCGCCAAAGCACTGATACACTGCCCCGTGCCATATCCGATCTCAAGCACCTTCTCACCATTTTTCACATTTAGCTTTTGCACCCCCGCTTCTTTGTATTTTCTCTCTGCAATTCCCGCCAGCACATCATACCAACCGCTCATCTTGTCATAACTGGCTTTGGCTTCTTCTTTCGTTCTTGTAACTCGACTTATCGGCTTTTCTTTCTGCATGGATTTTGCACTCAAAGGAAATTTAACCTATCAGCAAATTTCGACGATTCTCAGCAACCTGACGGTTTGGCTTCGCGACATCGTCCCTCGCGAAGCATACCCGCCGAAGGTCCCCGAAGGGGGAAGGGGGCGAAGGGGGCGGAGCGTAGGGGGCAGCCGCTGCCTGCCCCAGTTCGCCTGTCCCTCGAAGGGGGATTTGGGGTCCGCTTGGAGACGGTGTTAGCCCGCTCTTGTGTTTGAAGTGGACATTCTCCTAAACCAGAATCAATCTTGCTAACGGTTCTGCAACCGATAAGGGACTCCGAAAAATGTATCACCACCAATGATTGTCTTGATTGCCAACCGATTCTGATGTGACGCGTACCATATTACTAAATCAGCTTTGCCAGGACAGGTTGATGAGTATGAGTCAACATCTACTCCAACAAGTCCTGGATTCACCTGTTCAATTGCTTGGACGATGTCCTGATGTTGCCGAACAATCGCGCGTACTTCCGCTTCCGTTGGCAACTTATCGCACGGCAGATAGTGGTTTTCGTTATCCATGACGAAATTGTCAAAAGCACGGCGAAAAACTTTAGTCTGCGCTTCCACAACAAATAATCCAAGACAAACAACAGCAACTATTAAAACAACCACTATGATTTTGGATAGCTTGTTCACTGTGACCTTTTTCATTCAGACGCTTTAATAAAGAGCGGGCTAACGTATGGGCTCAGCGGCAGCGGCGGGACTGGCGAGACTCCTTTGCAAACCAGAACCATTGCGGGTATAGCGCGCCGCGTACCCTCCGAGCAAGAAGCGAGGTTAGGTGGAGGCGGTGTTCGGCGGTGTCCCCTAAATTGATAGTGTGAATGACCCAATCATGCCGTTGTAGAATAGTGTGCAGTGTTGCAATAAATCTCGCCCGATAAGAACTTGTATCCCTTGATTTGCAAGAGGTACACCTATTGCCCGAAGCGCGTTGAATTTGATGGCAATTCCCACCACCTCTATCAGCGCTGGATAGACACTTTGGTTTGTCTCGGCATGAGACGCGGATGCAATGGACACAACGTCAACAACTGGCAAATTCAGTTGTTTGGCTATTGCATCATCAATACACGTTGATGTTGCTCCCGTGTCTATCAACGCCACGCCTGGAACGGGTTGTGGTAATGGCGTTCCCTGCGACACGAGTTGCTGGGCAATATTCTGCTCAACCCCAATAGTGACCTGGACAATAGGCCCACGCTGCATTAAGGCAATTGCTGGTGGTAACGAAATAGGCTTTCCGTTAGCTGTTTGTCCTTGTGCTGTAAGTTGAGTGTGTAGGATTGGCATATAGTAATCCCAATGTCAAAGCAGGAAGTTTAATATCTTCTCTGTTTTTTACAATGCAGCGAATCAAGTAGGATTCAAGCCCAAAACGAGATGCACCAGCAGTTAAGGCTTGCTCGTTTGTATCATAGATGCCTACTAGCTCTTCACCCTTTACAAGGACAAATTTACCCGGATATAACGTAAGCCACTCTTCCAGTTTTTTTTCGTAAAAGGCAAGTTCTTTTTCTAACATGGACTCATCCTTTCTACGAGTATTATAGCAAATAAACGGCTTTAAAAATGCACCAATTTTTCACAATGTGGCCAGTGGGTAAGGGAGAGGGGTTTCCTCTCCCTCCCCGTTGTCGCAATAGGGTCAATTCCCTATATTATACCGGCGTGCGGCTTTCCCGCACCGGGCGACCCCTGCTGCCTTGCCCAC
>Ga0315284_10001457_pt1 | contig 33776 bp, 27 predicted proteins | sample YL17G09_16_MG_FD_203696 | JGI IMG/M metagenome (GOLD analysis project Ga0315284, IMG submission 203696) | Sediment microbial communities from Yellowstone Lake, YNP, Wyoming, USA - YL17G09_16 | ecosystem: Environmental > Aquatic > Freshwater > Lake > Sediment | place: USA: Wyoming | collected... | reverse complement strand
AGGCGCTTGGCGTCGCTCGCCAGGGCGTTGAGATTTTCGGTGAGGGTCACGAGGGCGTTGTGGAGTTCGGGGTCGGTCATGAGTTTGCCGACGGTCCCCTTGCCCTCGCGGACGCCGGCGACGACGGCCGTCAGGTCGCCGACGAGCCGGTCGGCGTGGTCGGCGTCCAGCGCCATCTGCTGGACCAGCAGGTCAACCTTCTGGCCGGTCTCGCGCCACGTGTCGGAGGTCTTCTGGATGGAGGCCAGGGTGCCGCCGGCGTCGGCCCCGACGTCCTTGAAGGTCGCCTGGATTTCGGCCATGGTCTGGCGTGCGGCAACGAGGGTCTTCGAGAGTTCGTCGGCGCTGGTCCTGGCGCTCGAGAGGAGGGCCTTGGTGTCGGGGTCGGCGGCGAGGGCCTGGACGCTCTCGGCGGCCGTGGAGAACTCTTCGAGCGTCGTCGAGAGGTTTCTGGGCTTTCCGGCCTTCACGTCGGCGAGGGTGCGCGGCTGGGTGAGTTCCGTGAGGTTGGCGATGAGGTCCTTGAGGCCGGCGAGGTTGCCGGCGGCCTCGCTGAGGGCGCCGGAGACTTCCTCGGGCAGGAAACTGTACGGCTCTTCGATGCCCTCGACCGAGGCCGAGCCGTCGGTCGGCAGGTACCCGCCGGTGGGGACTTTCGTGGTGCGGAAGTCCAGCAACGCCTCGCCCATGGCGCTGCTCTGGGCGATGAGGCGGGCGTCCTTCGGGACCTCCTCGCCGGCGTTGATCCGCATGGCGACCCAGACGCCGGGCTTCTCGGGCAGGCTGCTCGAGACGGCGGTCACGTCGCCGATGGCGATGCCGTCGCGGTAGACGCGCTTGCTCGCGCGGATGCCCATGCTGTTCGGCAGGTGCGCCCGGACCGTGTAAGAGCCGCGCAGGATGCCCGGGAGCCCCTCGAACCAGACGATCAGGGTCGCCAGGAGCAGCAGGCCCCCGATGACGAACAATCCTGTTATGACATACTTCGTGTTGTTCATGATTCGGTCCTTTGGTCGGGGAGTCCCGGGGCAAGCGGGGCGGTCCGCCCCCGGGCGCTCCAGCCGTGGTCCGGTTCGGCAACCCCTCCGATGAACTGCTGGACGCGCTCGTCCGGGTGTCGGCGGATGTCGGCCGGCGTGCCGTCGGCCAGGATCGCACCGTCCTGGAGCATGACGAGCCGGTCGCCCACCTTGTAGGCGCTCGAGATGTCGTGCGTGACCACCAGGCCGGTGGCCTTCAGTTCCCTCTGGCAGCGGAGGATCAGTTGGTTGATCGTGTCGCCGGTGACGGGGTCGAGGCCCGTGGTCGGCTCGTCGTAGAGGATGACCTCGGGGTCCATGGCGATGGCGCGCGCGAGGCCCACGCGCTTGCGCATGCCGCCCGACAGTTCCTCCGGCAGGAGGGCCTCGGTCCCCTCCATGTCCACGAGGCGGAGTTTGTCGGCCACGACACGCCGCATCTGGTCTTCCGGCATCTTCCGGTGCTCCCTCAACGGGAAGGCCACGTTCTCGTAGACCGTGAGGTAATCGAACAGGGCGGCCCCCTGGAACACCATGCCGAAATGCGTTCGGATCTCGATCAGTTTGTGCTCCGGCATCCGGGTGATCTCGGCGCCGTCGAGCCAGATGCGGCCGGCGTCGGGCCGGATGAGACCCAGGATCAACTTCAGGAGGACGCTCTTGCCCACCCCGCTCTGCCCGAGGACGACGGTCGTGCGGCCCCGCTCGAAGGCGAGCGCGAGGTCCGCAAAGACGACATTGTCGCCGAACGCCTTGGAGACGTGCTCCAGGCGGATGACCGCCTCGGCGCCTGCGGCGCCCGCCGCGATGTCGCTGGGCGTTTCGCTCATAGGAAAAGCACCGGTGGCCCCCACAGGATCGTGTAGATGGACCTCAGCAGCATCACCAGGCCGAGGTCGAGCATCAGGATGGCCACGAAACTGGCGACGAACGCCTCGGTGGCCGCCCGGCCGACGCCTTCGGCGCCCTGGCGGCTCTGGAACCCCTTGTAGCAGGAGATCAGCGCGATCGAGGCCCCGAAGAACGTCGCCTTCAGGACCCCCGCGAAGATGTCCCAGTTCTCGATCGCCTGCGCCGACTTCAGCCAATACTCGTACTTGTCCACGCCGTACCCGGCGGTCACGAGGTACGCGCCCAGAATGCCGATGAAGTCGCAGTAGATCGTCAGGAACGGGATCAGCAGGAACGTGGCGATGAACCGGGGGACAACGAGGTGGCGGATCGGGTCGGCCCCGATCGCCCGCATGGCGTCAATCTGCTCGGTCACCTTCATCGTCCCCAGTTCGGCCGCCAGCGCCCCGCCGACCCGACCGGCCAGCATGATCCCCGCCAGCACCGGACCGAGTTCCTTCAGGATGGATAGGTTGATGACCGGCCCCGCCCAGGCGCCCCGGCCGATGGCCTCGAAGTGAAAGTACGACTGGACCGCCAGCACCATCCCGACGAACGCCCCCGTGATCAGGATCACCGGCAGGCTCTGGACCCCGATATGGAAGAATTGCGGCCCGAGGAGCCGCCATTGCGGCACACTCGTGAAGAGCCAGCGGAACACGTGGCCGCAGAAGATGGCGAATCGGCCAAGGTCGGCTACGGCGTCCACCACGAACCGGCCGATCTGCTCGATGACGCCTCGCTTCACCACGGCCGTTTCCTTTCGACAGAGGCGCTATCGTAAGTCGCCGTGGAATGCGAATCAAGGGTGTCGCCGAACGACGCGGAGGGTGGGGGCCCCGACGTTTCGGATCCGTTCGGGCGCCGCACGTGCCGGACGGGAACCGAAAGGACTGGTGCCGAAGGGGGGAGTCGAACCCCCACGGGGTGGTAAACCCCACGGGATTTTGAATCCCGCGCGTCTGCCAGTTCCGCCACTTCGGCAACTGCGGCGGAGGGATTCTATCGGGGCGGGGACGGGGCGTCAAGCGGCGCCAGCCGTCACGCCTGAAGCGCGTTATCCGCCGAGTAGCAGTTTGATGCCGAGCATGAAGCCGATGCCGATGAGGAAAAACGCGAAGTAGAACATGGACTTTCCAAGCCTCTTTTCCTTGTGGAGCTCGGGGACGAGGTCGCTGGCGGCTATGTAGACGAACCCCCCGGCTGCAAACGGAAGAAGCAGCGATGTGAAGCCGGCCGCGCCCGAGATCAGGAAGCCTGCAACGCCCCCGACCACAGCCGTCAGCTGCGAAAGGAAATTGAAGGCCAGCGCCTTGCGAGTGGAGAACCCGCCGTGGACGAGCACGCCGAAGTCTCCGAGTTCCTGCGGCAGTTCGTGGCCGAGGATCAGCAGCGTCGTGACGATGCCGAAGGGGATGCTGACGAGGAAACTGGCGGCCATGACCAGCCCGTCTATGAAGTTGTGTATGCCATCCCCGAAGAGAATGAGGTAGGTAAAAGCATGCACATCGCAATGGCCTTCGTGGCAGTGGCGCCAGTGGAGCAACTTCTCTATCAGAAAAAATAGGATGAAGCCAAGCAGCAGGTATCTGAACGCGGCAGCGGGTTTCATAGCCTCAAGGGCCTCGGGCATAAGGTGGAGGAAGGCGCCGCCGAGGAGCGCCCCTGTGGAAAAGGCCACAAGCACCATCAGCAGTTTGTTCAGCGTCTCCCTCTTTAGAATCAGGGTCACGGCGCCGACCAGGGCTACCAGCCCGTCTACCATCGTGGCTGCGATTATCCAGAGCAGGACTGTCATAGGAGCATCCTCGTTTTTGCCTATTTCCTTCGCCTGCCGTGCGATTTCCGTTTGATGAGCGGCCGCTGGCAGACGACGTGAAGTTCGTGGCACTCGGCGCACTGCCGGACGGCGTGGGTCTCGGCGAACGTCTGCCAGTGCTCCATCTGCTTGGGTGTCAGGATGCCCGTGCCCCGGCAGAGGGGGCAGACGTTCTCCAGCGCCGCCAGCACGGCCGTCCGAATGAACTCCGATCGGTTCGGGATGCCCTCCATGGCCTCCAGCAGCGAAGGGCTCGCCTTGAAGCAGATGACCTGGGGCTTCTTGTCGGCCATGGCTGACTCTCCGGCGCCGGGGTCCCGGACAGCGCCACCTTCGATATTATTACAGGGTAATACGAGGAGTTCAACAGGCAAGTGTTTTCTTCCGGGGCAGCCGGCGATCAGGCCAGGCCTGTCGGATGGGCCTCGAGGAAGTCGGCGTGATGGGCGCGGCCGGTCGCCCGCAGCCGCTCGCAGTAGGACGCAAGCTGGTTTTGCGTGTGGGACGGGCCGCCTTCCCGCATCACCAGCCACATCGGGTCCTCGGCGCTTGTGCTCCGGCTCATCATGTCGCCGGTCCACTGCTCGAGGAGGGTCTGGCCGTGGTCGGCCAGGGCGGGCTGCTGCGCGGCCAGGTCCTTGAGTTCGTGCGGGTCGCGCCGGATGTTGAAGAGCATCCGCGCGGGCAGGTTCTTCAGGCCCGTGTGATACGTGCGGCAGAAGAGGTAGTCCCCCCACCGGACGCTTCGCATGCAGGCCCAGCAGTTCTGGCTGATGACAACGTACGGCCGGCCCTCGGAGCGGCCGCCGCGGAAGGCCGGGGCGAAACTCGCGCCGTCCCACCACTCGGGCACGCCCCCGCCGGCCAGTTCGACGACGGTCGCTGCCAGGTCGGTCTGGTAATGGAGCGCCTCGTCGGCCCGCCCGCCCGGCAGGCCCGGCCATCGGACGATCATCGGCACGCGCGACGTGATGTGGTCGGCCACCGCGTGGTCGCCGATGACGGCCAGTTCGCCCATGTTCTCGCCGTGGTCGCTCGTGACGATGACGACCGTGTCGTCGAAGACGCCCTTGTCGGCCAGGGCGTTCAGGATGCGGCCCATCCACTCGTCGGCGTAGCGGATGCCGGTGTCGTAGCCGTCGATGAACTTCCGGTAATCGTCCATGCTGGCGATCTGGCTCGGCTGGCGGCGGGCGCGGGACAGGCAGCCCATCTCGCCGTAGGGTTCCTGCGGCGTGCCCGGGCCGAAACTCGCCCATTGCCGCGCGCGAATCTCCTCGGTGTACCAGTCCTCGATCGGCTTGCCCTCGAACGGGTCGCCGAACTCGTCCGGCGTCCGGTAGGGCGTGTGCGGGTCCAAGATGTTGACGTGGAGCATCCAGTTGTCGCGGTCGGCGTTGCGCCGGATCCAGTCGAGGACCCACGGGACGACCTCGTCGGCCCGCTCTCCGCCGCGCTTGCCGGGGTTGTAGAACTCGCGCCAGCCTTCCGAGAACCACCAGGCCGAGTGGCGCTCGGCGAAGGGGCTGGCGCTCACCGGGTACAGGCCCTGCTCGCGGAGTTGCCAGATGAAGCCGCCGCGCTGGCTCATGTTGCTGAAATGGCGCTCGCAGCCGATGGGCCGGATGTCGGCCGCCGAACCGCCGTGCCCGACGACCCCCGTGTGAATGCCGAACCGGCCGGTGAACATCGAGGCGCGGCTCGGGAGACACGGTGCGTCGGAGACGTAGCAGTTCTCGAACCGCACGCCCCCGGCCGCGATCCGGTCGGTGTTCGGCGACGTGTCGCGCTGGTAGCCGTAGCAGCCGAGATGGTCGGCCCGGAGCGTGTCGATGTCGAGGTACAGGATTCGCATGGGCTTGCGGCCTCCTGCCGGATGGTTCGCAGCGGCAGAGTACCGGCTCTGGAGGCCTGAATCAAGCGTTCGGCGTGCCGGCGGCAAAAGGACCTGTGGTCGGCAGCCCCTTAAGCGTAGAAAAAAGTGGGGGCCGTGCCAAATGGAAACCCGCGGAAGTCCCGCCTAGGCGGCCTGTGGCAGCCCTGGGGCCGGCCGCGCGTTGCATTCGGGCGCTGCGGCTGATAGACTCACGGTCTCGTGTTTCGCCCAGGATCACCCGAGACAAGAGGGACATGCGGATGCCCGGTTCAGGCAGAATGGCATTGACCGCCGCGGCGACCGTTGCGGCGGCGGTATGGGTGGGCGGTGCGGTCCTGGCGTCCGGCGCCCCTTTGGGCGAGGGGAGAGTCCCGAACGTCTACGGCGAGGGGATCCTGTTCGCCTTTTCCGGCATCGACGGCCCGACCAGTTGGGCCACACCAGTCGTCGCAAGCACGACCCGCCTGCCGGGCCTGGCGTTCCACCTGCCGAGAGACCCGAAAGTCCTCGTTCGGATGACGTCGGTCGAGGCCGAGTCGCTTCGGTGGCGGATCGTGACCAACGATCTTATGGCGGCGGACTTCCAGGGAGAGCCCTACGCCCTGGTCATCGGTTTCGCGTCGCGCAACCTGGTGGTCGGCCGTGTGCCGCGCGGCACGCGCATCGCCCAGGAAGGCGGCGGGCCGGAGTGCGCGCTGCTGAGGAAGACGGATGGCGACCGGACGCAATTCGCGTTCGCCTACGATGCGGGAAGCGGCGTCCGCGCCGCCGACACCGCCAGCGGCGGCCTCTCGACGAGCCTGGAGTCGCTCATCGAGAACCGGCTCGACTTCTATAAGAACCTGCCCGGCCTGCCGCACGGCACCGACCCCCGCGTCGTGAACGCCTTCGCCAAGGCTTTCTCGGTCATGAGGGCCAACACCTACACGCGAGAGGGGCCGATCCTGACCCGGTGGACGACGCCGGACCGGTGGCCCGACCGCGACATATACCTGCGGGCCTCGGCGTTTCAGGGCCTCGGCCTGATGCACCTGGACGCGGTGCTTGCCGAGGAGGCCCTGCTGGCGGTCTGCACGTTCCAGGACAAGAGCGGCTTCATCCCGGGGCGGATGAGCCCCGGGGGATGCAGCGACATCAGCCAGCCGCCCCTCCTGGGATGGGCTTCGTCCCAGGTGTACCCCAACGACCGGAGGAAGGAGCAGAAAGTCCTCCAGACGCTGTACGAGGCCGCGGACCGTCACGTGACGTGGCTCCTGGCGAACCGGCGGATCGGCGACGGGTGGCTGTTCGCCTGGAAGTCGGGCGAGGAGTCGGGCGCCGCGAATTCGCCGCGGTTCGACGGCGGCGCGGACTTCGCCGCCATTGACCTCGCCTCTTACCTTGCCCACGAGTGTCGCGTCCTCCAGGACATGGCCCAGCAACTCCGCTACCGCGAGATCGCCAGAAAGTGGGACCGGACGGCGACGGCCATCGAGGAGGCGGCGCGGGAGCACCTGTGGCACGAAGATCGCGGGTTCTTCTTCGACCGCAAGGGCCCCGGCGGCGAGTGGGTCGACATGTGGACGAGTGCAGGCCTGCTGCCCCTGTGGGCGGGCATTGCCACGAAGGAGCAGGCCGCCCAGATGATCCGCCATCTGAAGGAGAAGGACAAGTTCTGGACGGCGCTGCCGGTGCCGAGCGTCGCCCACGACGACCCGAAGTTCGCCAAAGACATGTGGCGCGGGCCGACCTGGGTCACTACGAATTACCTGATCATCCGGGGGCTTCAGCGATACGGGTACAAGGCCGAGGCCGAATCGCTCCGCGCGAGGACCATCGAGGCTGTCGCCGACTGGTACGGGCGGACCGGCGTCCTCTACGAGTTCTACGATTGCGACAACCAGACCCCGCCGGCCGAACTCGACCGCAAAGGCCACCAGTCAAGGGACTCGGCCCAGGCCGTCATCGGCGACTACAACCCGACGGCGGCACTCTACGTGGACCTCCTCCTGCGGCCGTAACAACGCGTCGCCGTACCGGGCCGCGGTCGTTTCGAGCGGCGACCGGAAGGTCGCCGTAACCCCCGACGAGGAAAACCCTGGCACGACATTGCGGCGACCTCCCGGTCGCCGCTTCCGGCTTCGCCCTTCGGGCTACGCCGCGACAAGTCCGTGGCGGCTCATTCGGCGTTCACAAATGGGCCGCCTGCCGGTATACTCTCCTGGAGTCCAGCCCCGCCCCTGACTGACGCGCGAGGCCGAGCGATCGCATGCGCCACGTTGGCCCCAATACGATTGGCATAACCGCAACGGTCCCGGCGGAGGTCCTGCTGGCGGCGGGGGCCGTGCCGCTCGACCTGAACAACGTCTTCATCGGGTCGGCCGACCCGTCGGCGCTGGTCGCCCAGGCCGAGAAGCGCTCCTTCCCGATCAACTGCTGCGCGTGGATCAAGGGCATCTACGCCGCCGCCCGGTCGCTGGGCCTGCGGCGGGTGATCGGCGTCGCCCAGGGCGATTGCTCCAACACGCACGCCCTGATGGAGGTCCTTGAGTCCGAAGGCGTCGAGGTGATCGAGTTCAATTACCCGTATCCGAAGGACGCGGCCGCCCTGGCCGAAGAGATCAACCGGCTTTGCGCGCGGCTCGGGACGACGCGCGAGGCGGCCGAGGCGAAGCGGCGGGAACTCGTGCCCCTGAGGCGGGCGCTGGCCGAGATTGACCGACTCACCTGGCAGGACGGCCGCGCGAGCGGCGAGGAGAACCACCGCTGGCTGGTCGGGTCGAGCGATTTCGGCGGCGACCCCGAGGCGTACCTTCGCGACGCCGTGGCGTTCATCGAAGAGGCGGGTCGGCGGCAGCCGGCGGCGGAGCGCCACCGCCTGGGCTATGTCGGGATTCCGCCGATCCGGAGCGGGCTCTACGAGTTCCTCGAGTCGCTGGGCGCGCGCGTCGTGTTCAACGAGTTTCAGCGTCAGTTCAGCATGCCGCAGGTCGCCCGCGGCGACCCCGGTGGGTCGGCGGCCGCCTCGCCGCCGTCCGACCTCGTGGGCGAGTACCTGGCCTATACCTATCCGTACGGCATCGCCGGCCGGATTGCCGATATTCGCGCCGCGGTTCGCAAGCGCCGGCTGGACGGCCTCGTCCATTACGTGCAGAGTTTTTGTTTCCGCCATATCCAGGACCGGCTGCTTCGCGAGGCGCTCGGGGTGCCGATGCTGACGCTCGAGTTCGACCGGCCGGGGCCGCTCGACGGCCAGAGCCGCACCCGGATCGAGGCCTTCGTCGAGAGGCTCGATTCCCATGCCGCGCCGGTGCGGGGAGGTGCGGCCCGTGGCTGATCGCTTTACCAAGGGCGTGTGGCTGGCGGTGCGCCTGGCCGTGATGGCGGCGCTGGTCGCGTATGTCGTGGGGCAGACGAACTTCCACGATGTGGTCACCGTGGGGCGGCGCCTGGCCGAGCACTGGGGCTGGGCGTTCCTCGGCCTGGCGGCCATGATGATCCAGGCGCCGGTGGGGGCGCTCCGGTGGCGGCTCCTTCTGAAGGTCCAGGGGATCCGCATCACCTTCCTGGAGAGCCTGCGCCTGACGTACATCGGGTGGTTCTTCAACGGGTGGCTGCCGGGCGCGACGGGCGGCGATTTTGTCAAGGCCTACTACATCGCCCGTCAGACCCACCAAAAGGCCGAAGCGGTCACCGTGGTGTTTCTCGACCGGTTCATCGGCATCTTTTCGCTCTGTATCCTGGGCGGCGCGGCCGTCCTCGTGAGCCTGGGCGACGCGCGGCTCCGGGTGCCCCAGGCGGCCATCGGCGCCATCCTGGTATTGGTGGCGGCCGGGGCGACGATCTTCTACAGCCGGCGGATGAGACGGATCGTCCGCCTCGACCGGCTCATCGGCCGCCTGCCCCTCCGGTCAACCGTCGAGCGGGTGGACCGCGCAATCTTCCTCTACCGGTACCACAAGGTGGCGGTGGCGATGGCGGTGGCCTATGGCTGGGCCGCCCAGACCGGCTCCGTCCTGGCCACCTGGTCCCTCGCCACGGGACTCGGGAGCCATGCCGACTGGACCCACTTTTTCGTCAACCTGCCGGTCATCTGGGTGGGCTGGTCGGTGATTCCGGTGCCGGGCGGGTTCGGTGTGGCCGAAGGCCTGGCCCAGCAACTGTTCGGCCCGGCGATCCTCAGCGGGCAAGGCCCGGCGATGACGGCCGCCGGCGCCGCCTCGCTCGTCCTGGCGATGATGCTCGCCTATCGGCTCGTCCAGTTGATCGCCAGCCTCCCGGGCGCGATCCTGTACCTGGCGCGGAGGACGAACGTGTCGGTGCGCCACATGCGCGAGGCCCTGGAGTCGGAGGATGTGAGCCGACCGCGGGAGCGGTCGGCCATGCCCGACGGCCTCGGCCCGTGCCCATCGCCGACCGCTTCCGCGGTCGGCTCACCAGCGCGCGGCCTGCGCGAGTACGTCGGCGCGTTCCACGTCCACTCGTGTTACAGCGACGGGAGCGGCACCGTCCGCGAGATCGCGGCCGCAGCGAACCGGGCGGGCATCGACTTCTTCGCCCTGACGGACCACGACACCCTCCAGCCGCTGCGGGACGGGTGGCAGGGCTGGCACGACGGCGTCCTGGTGATTGCGGGGGCCGAGATCACCTGCAAGCGCCACTGCCACGTCGTCGCCTTTGGCGCGACCGACCCGGCCCCGCTCCGCTGGAAACCGCTGAGGCGCGTGCTCTTTGACCTGGCGAACCAGAAGGCGCGGGCGTTCGTTGCGCACTCTCACCCGGCCCACGTTTTCGGGTGGCCGCTCAAGGCGGGGGCGCTCGATGAGTGGGAGGTGCCCGGCTTCGCGGGCGTAGAACTCTGGTCGTTCATGCACGACATCTGCGACGGCCTGGCCCCGTGGCGGGTGCCGTCGTTCCTCTGGAACTGGCGGAACCGAAGCACCGGCCCGTGCCCTGAGACGCTGGCCCATTATGACGCGATCACCCAACGCCGGAGGTTTGCCGCCGTCGGGTCGCTCGACAACCACGCCTTCCCGCCGGTGCCGACGTTCTGGCCGCGCATCATCCCGTACGAAGACGGGTTCCGGACGTTGCGGACCCACGTTTTCTCGGAGCCGTTGGCCGGCACGCCCGGGGACGCCGCCCGGATCGTCGAAGCCTTCTCCGAGGGCCGCGCCTTTCTCGCACTCGACATGCTGGCCGACGCGCGCGGCTTCCGATTTCAGGGGAAAGCCGAGGGAGCCCCAAGCGAGGTCCTCCTCATGGGCGACGAACTCCCCTGGAACGGGCCGGTGGACCTGACGGTCCGGTCGCCTGTGCCTGCGCGGCTCAGGCTTCTTCGCGATGGCCGGCCTGTGGCCGAGGTCGAGGGCGCCGGCCTGGAGTATCGTGCCGCCGAGCCCGGCGTCTATCGCGTCGAAGCCTTTTTCGAAGGGCGGCCGTGGGTCTTTACGAACCCGATTTACCTCCGACCCCGGGAGGATCCGGCGTGAGCGCTGGCAGGGGGCTGGCAGTCCGCATCTTCTCGACGGACTGGGGCACGGTCGGCGTCGGCGCGACCGAGGAGGGCGTCGCCTGCGTCGTTCTGCCGGGGGCGAAGGGCCGCCCCGCGCTTCGCGACCTCGAGCGCCTCGTCCAAGCCTCGCCGCCGCCTGCCGCCGCGGCCTGTGCCGCCCAGGCCGAGCGCGAGATTCGCGAGTACCTGGCCGGCAACCGCCGCGAGTTCACCGTGCCGCTTGACCTTCGGGGCGTCTCGGCGTTCGAGCGGAGCGTGCTCTTGGCCGAACGCAGGGTCCCTTACGGCCGGACGATCACCTATGGCGAACTGGCGGAGCGGATCGGTCGTCCCGGGGCGGCCCGGGCCGTCGGCGGGGCGCTGGCGCGGAACCCCGTGCCGCTACTCGTGCCGTGTCATCGGACGGTTGCGGCGGGTGGCCGCCTCGGGGGCTTTAGCGGCGGGCCGGCCCTGAAGCGCCGACTGCTCGCGCTCGAATCGGGGTCGGTACGGCCGAGCAAAGAAAAAGACTTCCGCAGATGACGCAGATGAACGCAGATAGAAACAGAGAGAAAACGAGGCAGGGGCAGAAAAAGGCAAGAGCGTTTCGGCAGTTGTTGTGCCTGTGCCGTCTTCTCCGTTCCGCTGTCGCTTCGTCCCTTTGTTTCTTGCATCTGCGTTCATCTGCGTCATCTGCGGAAGTCCGTTGTTTTTGGGTTTGTGTCAGACTGGGAATTCGCTTGCCGGGCTCCGGGGGCGGGACTAGATTGGGCGTTCGCGCCCACCTGACGCGGGCAAACCCGGGCACCTTTTGCCGAAGGCCCATGGTCGGCGAAGAGCCTGTGTCAGAACCCCCTCTCCCTTGACGGGAGAGGGAAGGGGTGAGGGTGAAAAGGCCGTGAACAGCCCAGGATGCCCCCTCACCCTAGCCCTCTCCCACGAGGGGAGAGGGGACTGAAACAGTCTCTAAGCCGCTCGGGCGGCTTGCCGCCGCGCACGGTTAAGCGGCAAGCCGCGCCGCTTGCGGCCCGCCCTGGCGGGCCGGCGGCGCTTAAGCGGGGGTCGTAGCGCATGCGGATACGCGCGGCTTTCTTCCTGGCCACACTGGTGGCGGTCTCGGCGGCGTCGGTCCGGGCCGAGCCCCTGGACGCCAAGCGGTACATGCCCGTCTCGGAGGTGCATCCGGGGCTGGTCGGCGTCGGCAAGACCACCCTCGAAGGCACCACGATCCTTGAGTTCGAGGTCACCGTCCGCGCGGTCCTCAAGAACGTGGTCGGCCCGAAGCAGGACCTGATCATCATCGAGTGCCGCGGGGCGGGCCTCGGCGAGACCGGCGTCATCGCCGGCATGAGCGGAAGCCCGATCTATGTGGACGGCCGGCTGATCGGCGCCATGGCGTACTCGTTTCCCTGGGGCAAACTCCCCATCGCCGGCGTCCAGCCCATCGAGCAGATGCTCGCCGTGACGGACGACCATCCTTGGGCGGCGACCGGCTCCCAGGTTGCGGCAGCCGGGCTGTCCGAGTCCGAGGGCGCGCCGCCCATGCGCTTCGGACCCCGGGCGGCAGCGTCCGGCCGGCAGTCGGTGTCGGTCCCGCTTGGGTCGCTCGGCCTGGCGAGTCTGCCCGAGGCGCTGGCCGGGCGCGCGACGTGCGACCTCCACCCGATCCAGACCCCCGTGATGGTCAGCGGGGCGTCTATGGCCGTTCTGGAGCGCCTGCGCGAAGACCTCGCGCCGTTCGGGATGGTGCCGATGCAGAGCGGCGGGGCCGCCGGCGGCCCGGGCGCCGCGGGGGCGCTCCTTGCGCCGGGGGCGCCGTTGGCAATCGTCCTGATGCGCGGCGACATGGAGATTTCGGCCATGGGGACGATCACCGAGATTGCCGGCGACCGGCTCTACGGGTTGGGTCACCGGATGTTCGCTTTCGGGAAGGCCGACTACCCCCTGGCTACGGGCATCGCCCACCTGGTCATCCCCTCGCTCAACAATTCGTTCCGCCTGGGTGCGCCCGCCGCCGAGGTCGGCCGCATCACGTGGGACGAGAACACCGCCGTCTTCGGGCGCATCTCGAAGGACCGCGCCCCCATGGTGCCGCTGGCCGTCACGATCCGCGGGCCGGCCAAGGCGGACGACTGCACCTACCGTTACGAGATGGTCCGGCACAGGATGCTCTCGCCGCTTCTGGCCTCCGCGGCGGCGCTCGAGAGTTTCCAGGTGCACCGGGCGCTGCCGGAGGACCACACGGTTGCCTACCGGGTCACCGTCAAGCCGAAAGACCTCGACCCCATCGTGCGGGACAACCTGGCCGTGTCGCCGGACGGCGGCTCGCATGTCGCCATGGTGACGCGCAGCATCACGGGCCTGCTGATGAACAACCCGTTCAGGAACGTGGACCTGGAGTCGGTCGAGATCGAGGCCCAGGTCCAGGCCGTCTCGCGGCTGGCCGAGATCCTCGACGGGCAGATCCTTTCGAACGCCGTCCGCCCGGGCTCGCCTTTCCTCGCCTCCATCAAGGTCAAGCCCTGGCGCAAGGACCCCGAGTGGATCACCGTGCCCATCGACGTGCCACAGGACTACCCCGACGGCACGTACCGGATCATGCTGTGCGGCGCGGACGAGGCGCTGCGGGAAGAGGCGTCGGAGAACCCGGCCCGCTTCAAGATCCGCGACCTCGAGAGCCTGGTGCGGACCCTGCGCTACGACTTGAAGCGCGACCGCTTGTACATTCGGCTCGAAGCCCCCGGCGCGGGGATCGCCATCGGCGAAGACGAACTGCCGAACCTCCCGCCTTCGATGCAAGCGATTCTGAGCGGCGCGGCACGGGTGCAGGTCTCGCCCATCCGGCAGGTGCGGGTCACGACGCGGCCGTCGCCGTACGTTCTGGCCGGCAGCGTCGGCCTCGAGGTGACGGTCGATCGCCACGCGCCCGAAAAATGAAGGCCAAGGTCTCGCGCGGGCTGGAAGGAGCGATGATGGCCATCAAGCGATGGAGCACGGGCGGATGCCTCGTTCTGGCGGTCGCGCTGGCGGCTGCGGCGGCCGTTGCGGCGGGGACCCAGGTCTTCGTCGAGACGAATGAGGAAGACTTTGCGGCCGGCCGATCCGAAGGCGTCGTCTGGACCAACCTCGGCACGCTGCGCCTCGGCCGCGCCCTCGACACCCTCCTTGCCGAGACCGACGGCGTGGATTACGTCGCCGACCTCGCCGAGGCGCCCGACGGCTCCATCTACGCCGTCACTGGCGGCGCCGGGCGCGTCTATCGCCTCAAAGACGGCAAGGTCGCTCTCTACGCCACCCTTCCCGACAAGTTCCTGTTCTCCTGCGCCGTCGGTCCGAAGGGGACGCTCTACGTCGGATCGGGCGGCACCAAGGGGCGCATCTTCCGCCTGGAACCTGCGGGCGCCGGAGAGCCGAAGGCCGAGGCCATCTTCGAGCATCCGGACGTCAAGTACGTCTGGGGCCTCGTCTGGCAGAAGAACGGCACCCTTGCCGCGGCCACGGGCGACAAGGGCCTGCTCCTGGCCGTCACGCCCGACGGCAAGAGCGAGACCCTGATCGACAGCGAAGCCGCCCACGTCCTGTGCGTGGCGCTCGGCCCCGACGGCACCCTTTACGCCGGGACCGACTCAAGCGGCCTCGTCTACCGCTGGGCCGACAAGAAGGCCTTCGTCCTCTACCAGGCTGAAGAGGCCGAGATCGCCGACCTGGCCGTGGATGCAAAGGGCAACCTGTACGTCGCCGGCTCGAGCGCCGCCGGCGGGCGGCGCGGCGGCGTCACCGTCACCCAGACGACCATCCAAGTCACGCCGCCGGCCGAAGGCGAGCCGGGGCGTGAGTCGCTCATGAAGGAGAAGAAGGAGCCGAACCCCGCCGAGTCCGAAACTGGCGAGTCCGAGCAAGGCGGCGACGCCGACAAACCCGAAAAGCCCGCCAAGGTTACCCCCCCGGGCGGGCCGCCGACCAGCCCCGCCGCCTCCGTGGCCGAGCGGCTCCGCGACGCCATGCAGGCGGTCGTCCGCGGTGCAGCCGGCCAGCCGGCGGGCGGGGGACCGTCGCGCGGCACAGGGGCGAGCGTCTACCGCATCTCGCCCGACGGCATCGCCACCCGCATCTTCCAGGGCAAGGACAAGATGGTCCTGGCGATCGCCCTGGCCGACGGCCGCATGCTCGTCGGCACCGGCGAGGAGGGGCGCATCTACGAGGTTGATCTCTCGGCCGCCGAGGAACAGGCCGCCATCGCCAAGGTTGACCCGAAGCAGATCATGGCGCTCCTGGTGACCGCCGACGGCCGCGCCATCGTCGGCACCGCCGCCAAAGGCCGGCTCTACGCCATGTCGAAAGGCTTTGCAAACGAGGGCACCTACACCAGCCGCGCCTACGACACGGGCGGCTCGTCGCGGTGGGGGACGGTCGAGTGGCGAGCCGGTGTCCCGGCCCAGTGCATGGTCGCCCTGTCCACGCGGACCGGCAACCTGGAGGACCCGGACAAGGGGCCCTGGTCCGATTGGTCGAAGCCCATCCTGAAGTCCCCGTCCGAGATCCCGAGCCCGTCGGCCCGGTTCATCCAGTTCCGCGTGACCATGCGGTCGCCTCGCGACGAGGCGACGCCGGTGCTCGAACAGTTTCAGGCGACGTACCTGAGGACGAACGAGCCGCCCGAGATCGCTTCGATCAACGTGGTGGCGGCGGCCAAGGGCCCGCAGGCCCAGGCGGCCCAGCAGGGCCAGCGGGTGGTCCAGGCGGTCCGCTCGGCCGGCCGGGGCGCGCCGTCAGCGCCGCAGCCGCGCGAGGCTGCGCCGCAGCCGATCCGCATCATCACCTGGCAGGCCTCCGACCCGAACGGCGACGAACTCGCCTACGACCTGTATTTCCGCGGCCAGGGCGAGGAGGTCTGGATCCTCCTCGACGACGACCTCTCCCAGCCCCAGTACCCATGGGACACAAGCACGGTCTCCGACGGGTGGTACGAGATCAAACTGGTTGCCGGCGACCGGCCCGACAACCCGGCCGACCTCGCGAAGGAGGCCGTGAAGGTCAGCGACCCGGTCCTCGTGGACAACACCGCCCCGATCGTTGACCGGATCGACATTCAGGTCCGGGGCAACACGGCCGACGTCCGGGTGGCCGCCCACGACTCGACCAGTCGGCTCGTTAGCGCGGCCTACACGCTGGATTCATCCACCGACTGGCACGTGCTTTTCCCGACCGACCTTCTGTTCGACGCGCTCAAGGAGGAGTTCCACTTCACGATCACCGGCCTCGGCGCCGGCCCCCACCGGCTGGCCGTCCGCGTGAGCGACGAGGCGGACAACACGGGCCATTTGTCGCGGGCATTGCAGGCCGGGAAGTGACCCCCGCCGGGCTTCGCCCCGGCGAAGCCCGGGTGCCACTGGCGGCTCGCCCGCCAGTGCATTTGCCGGAAAGGTGCCGTCAACCGCGGATGGCGGCCAGCAGCGCTTTGGCCTGCGGACCGCGCGCCGCAAAGGTCATCCGGCGCGACTCTTCCCCCGTTACCTCGAAGCGGATCTGGAGGTGGTCCGGGGGCAGGGCCCCGGGCGTCCGGTCGGCCCATTCGAGCGCGCTTAAGCCGTCGCCCTCGAAGACCTCCGCTGCGCCGATCGCCTCCAGGTCAGCCGCGCTCTTCAGCCTGTACGCATCGAAATGATAGAACGGGATGCGGCCGTGGAGGTACTCGCGGCAGAGGACGAACGTCGGGCTGACGACCGACCGGGCCTCGGCGCCGCCCAACCCCTCGGCGATGCCTTTGGCGAGGTGGGTCTTGCCGCTGCCGAGTTCGCCCACCAGCGCGAGGACGTCCCCCGGCTGGGCGGCCCGGCCGATCCGCCGCCCCAGGTCAAGTGTCTCTGCGACCGAGCGCGTCTCGATGGACCAGGGCTTCAACGCAGATGCTCCCACCCGCCGGGCGGCAGAGGCCGGCGCGACCCGTCCGGCGCAACCAGGACCACGCCCGCCCCCGCGATCACCTCGCCGATGGGCGTGAGCGCAAGGTCGCCGAGCGGCTTCTCGGCGACCAGGTGCGCGGCATCCGCTGCGCCGACGGCAAACAAGAGTTCGAAATCTTCGCCGTCGTTCAGGGCGTGGTCGAGCGGGGTCCGCCCGTCCTTGCGGGCCAGGCGTTCGGCGTCCGGCGAGACCGGCACGGCCTCCGCGCGGACAACCGCCCCGACGCCGCTCTCGCGGCAGATGTGCCCCAGGTCCGTCGAGAGCCCGTCGGAAATGTCCATCATTGCGTGGAGGTCGGCCGTCTGGGCGAGGAGTCGCGCCTCGGCGACGCGCGGCACGAAGTCGAGGTGCCGCCCGAGGACCGACCCGCCGAGGCGGCCCGTGACGAAGAGCCGGTCGCCCGGCCGCGCGCCAGAGCGACGCACCGGCCGGATCCCCGCCGGCCGCGCTACCAGCGCCGTCCCGACCGTCAGCCGGCCGTCCCGCGCCTCTTTTTCGGACGACGGTTTTCCGGCGGGCTCGGCGTGCGGCCAACTCGTGATGTCGCCGCCGACGATCGGACAAGCGAACCGCCCGGCGGCGTCCCAGAGGCCGCGCGAGAGGTCCTTGGCGAACTTCATCGTCGTCTTTGCCGGGAACCCGACCCACGCCACCGCCGCAACCGGCAGAGCCGCCATCGCCGCCGCGTCCGACAGGCTCACCGCCAGGGCCTTGTACCCGACCTGCCGGGGCGTTGCGGTCCGAAGGTCGAAGTGTGTCCCTTCAAGAAGCACGTCCACCGTGATGAGGAACTCCGCGTCTCCCGAGCCGACCAGGGCCATGTCGTCGCCCGGCCCGATGGGCACGGCCCGGGCGTCCGGCATGGCGGACCGCCGGATCCAGTCGATCAGGGCCCATTCGCCGCTTGGTTCGGACACGTTCGCCTCCTGCAAAACACGCGGCGGGCAAGTTTACCCGCCCGTGGTGGGCCCGCCGGCTAAACAAGCCCGGCGAGGTACGCGAACGCTTCTTCGGCGACCTCGCGGGCCTGCGCCTCGTATGGATATAATTCGACGGTCACCCAGCCGTCATAGCCGACGGACCGCAGCGCGCCGATGACGGCCTCCAGGTCGATGGCCCCCCGCCCGGGGACCAGGTGGCGGTGCTCGCGCGACGCGGCGATGTCCTCCAGGTGGACGTGCCGGATGTGCTCGGCCAACTCCCGGACGGCTTCCGCCGGATCGACGCCCACGCAGTAGAAGTGGCCGATGTCGAAGTTGAGCGCCACCCGCCCGTTCGCGGTCGCCCAGAAACCCGCCATGAACTCCTCGAACTCCCCCGGACGCTGGATCAACAGGCCCGGCTCCGGCTCGATCAACAGGTCCACGCCGCACTCCTCCGCCGTCGGCAGCACCCGCTCGAGGCCCTCGCGGTAGAGCCGCAGGGCTTCGCTGCGGGCCATGCCTTCGGGCACCGGCCCGCCGGGCTCCAGGCTGATGCCGGGCGCCCCGAGGTCGCGGGCCAGGCGGATCACGGCAAGCGTGTGCTCGATCCGCCGGGTGCGGGCCTGCTCGTCCCGCTCGATCCACGACGGGTGCCACGTGTTGCCCTGCGCAAAGAGCGTGAACGCGTTGAGGTTGGTCACGGTGAGGCCGAGGTCGTCGAGGAGCCGCCCGACGCTTTTCCGCCGCCGCGCATCCATGTCGGGCGGATAGGCGTGCGGGACGTCGGCCATGATCTCGACGCCGGCGTAGCCGCAGGCGGCGATCTGGCGGAGGCTGTCTTCGAGGCTGACCTGTTTGAAGGCGTTGGTGCTGAACGCGAGTTTCATGTCGGCTCCGGGGGCGGCCGGCCGCCGGACCTAGTGGGTGTCCTGGCTGCCCGCCTTGGATTCAAGAACCGTCCTCAGGAGGGCGCTGCCTCGGACGACGTAGAAGAGGACGGCGTCGCCCTTCTCGACCTGCACGAGGACCAGGCCGAGGCCGTCCAGGTCTGCCACGCTGTACCGGCCGACCTGGACGAGGACATCGCCTTCCTTGAAGCCAACGCTATCGGCGGGGCTCTGCGGGGCGACGCCGGCCACCAGCAGGCCCCGCTGGACCGTCAGGTGTAGGCTCTGTGCGAGCGCAGGGGTCAATGCCTGGAGGTCCAGGCCGAACATGGCCTTGGCGAGTTTAGAGCCGTCGGGTTTCGGGGCCTCGGCCAGCGTGACCCTGACGGCGATCGGTTCCTCGCCGCGCTTCAGGCCGAGCCGAAGCGTCTCGCCCGATTTGTGGTCGAGGACGAGCGTCTCGAAATCAACGGGGTCGGTGACCGGCCGGCCGTCGAGGCTCTCGATGAGGTCGCCGGCCACGATGTGGGCCTTGGCGGCCGGCGAGTCGCGTTCGACGGCGGCGACCACGATGCCGGCGGCGGCCTCGGGCTTGAGCCGCAGGCCGAGCCAGGCGCGGCCGGTGCGGCGGAGGCTGAGGAGGTCCACCATGATCTCGCGGACGCGGTCCACGGGAATGGCGAACCCGAGGCCCTGGGCGCCCGCCCGGATGGCTGTGTTGATGCCGATCAGTTCCCCCCGGATGTTCAGGAGCGGCCCGCCGGAATTGCCCGGGTTGATCGGGGCGTCGGTCTGGATGAGGCCCTTGTACTGGACGCCCTCGGCCGGCTCGATCGTCCGGTCGAGCGCCGACACGACCCCCGTCGTCACCGTGTGCTGGTATCCGAAGGGGTTGCCGACGGCGATGACCGTCTCGCCGATCATCAGGTCCGAGGAAGTGCCGATCCGGACCGCCTTCAGGGGCTTGTCGGTCGTGACCTTGATGACCGCCAGGTCGGCCTCCGGGTCGGCGCTGACGAGTTCGGCCTTCAACTGCGATTCGTCGGCCAGGGTGACGACGATCTCGTCGGCCCGCTGGACGACGTGGGCGTTCGTCACGATGTAGCCCTTGGGGCTGATGATGACGCCGGAGCCGAGGCTGTTGGACACCTGGCGGCGCGGCCGGAAGAGGTCGCCGAACTCTTGCTTGAAGACGTCCGGCAGGTCCGACCAGAACTGCGGCATCATCTGGACCGTCCGGATCTGGGTGGTCGAGATGTTGACGACGCTGGGCGCGGCCTGTTCGACGGCGCGGACGACCGGCGTCCGCCGCTCGGACAACCCATGGTCGTCCTCGGCGGCCCTGGCGGCGCCCGCCAGAAGCACCACCGCGGCTGCGGCGATAAGGGATCGTTTCATGGCACAGGTATCCTAGGCGCGACAGCCCTATTCCTCAAGACTAAACGCGCGCCCGGCCGCGCGGTTGCGGCGTTTTCCGGGTGAGAAAGCGTCCGCGGGCCGGTACAATTCGCTAGACGGCTGGATTCGTCGGAACATTCAGCCGGCTGCCGGCTGCGCTCGCCCGCGCTTCAGGCCTGGGCGGCCGGGGCGGCGGAGGCCGAAATGGAGCCTCGGCAAACTTGGAAGGACGGCATGACGTTCGAGGGGTTCCGGCGGCTCGTCCGGCACGTCCTCGACCTGATCCGGCGCAGCCAGCCGCCCGCCCGGCCGCCCAAGCCCGATGCCCCGAGGGCGGCCCTCCTGTGGTGGCTCGTGCCCGTGGCGATCATCGCGGCGTCGGTTGCGGCCGCGCTTTGGATGGCGGCGCGGTATGGTTGCCCGCCGCAAGTTTCCGTGCGCTCGCCGGTGAGTATCCCCGTTGACCGGATCCCGCAGAACCTCGACTGGTGGACCACAGAGGTCATCAAAGACCTTTACTCCAATGACCCGGATGTGCGGGCCCATGCCGCATGGCAACTCGGCTACTGCCAACGGGACGTCGACGAGGCTGTCGTTCCGTTCCTGGTCGAGATGCTCGGCGACGTGCCGCACGAGGTGTCGGCACATGATGGGATTCCTGCGAGGGACTGGGATTCGGCAGCAGGCCGGCCGGGCCTGGCGGCGCAGCAAGCGTTAGCCCGGATGGGCGAGGCCGCAGTTGACCCGCTGATCCATGCCCTCGATACACCCGACAAGCCCTGGGTTCGCCGCCGCGCGATCCTTGCCCTTGCCGAAATGGACGGCGAGGGCGTGGTAGCGAGGCTCACAGCGGCGATTTCGGATTCTGATACGTTCATAAGAAAGGCCGCCGTCCGCGCCCTCGGCATGCGCGGCACGCCGCCTTTTGCGAAAAGTCTGCCGCGGATGGCTTTCGGCGACAGCGACGCCGGGGTCCGCGACGCCGCGCTCGACGCGATGAAACGCGCGCCGGGCGGGCCGGCCCCGGCCCTGGCCGAGATGCTCGGCGAGCCGGAGGTCGAGGTGCGGCTGTGGGCCGTTCACGTGCTCGGGCAACTCAAGGAGCCCGCCGCCCTGCCGCACCTTGCGAAGGCCCTCGGCGACGAGGACGCAGGCGTTCGCCGCGCGGCTGTCGGGGCGCTCTGCTGGCTGGGCGACCCTCAGGCGGTGGACCCCCTCGTTGGCGCGCTCGGCGATGCGGACGCCGGGGTGCGGCGGGCCGCGGCGGGCGGCCTCGGCTACTTCGGCGACCGCCGCGCCGTCGGGCCGTTGATCGAGGCCCTGGGCGACCGGGATGCGGCGGTGCGCGAGGCTGCGGCGACGGCGCTTGAGTCGATCACCGAGCAGGACTTCGGCCAGGACGCTGAAGGTTGGCGCACCTGGTGGGCCAAGAACGTGCCGGGCGAGCCCGGCGGCTGACCCAGCCAAGCCGCAGCCCCTACGGGCCACGCTCGGGCTTCATGATCTCCGCAAGGACGATCGTGGCATACGCCCCGGCGGGCAGCGCGAAGGCCAGGTCGAGGTCGTCGCCCTCGGCCGAGACGGCCAGGTCGCTCAAGGGGACGCGCAGGGGCCGACGCCCGCCGCGAAGCCTGAGGGCCTTGACCCGCTCGAAGTCCTCCGGCCGCGCGCCTTTCGCCAGGAGCACCTCGCGTTCGATCTCGCCCGGGCGGCCGGCGGGCATCGTCACGCGGTGGCCGACGATCGGCCCGGTCGGACTGATCTCGAAGCGGTCGGCGCGCGGCTGCTCCTGGTCGGGCCGCTCGACAAGAAAGACGGCGCCCTTGGCGTGGATGTACGCGAGGTCCCCCGCCTCGAGGCGGTCGAGCGTGTCGAGCCGCCGCTCGAGCACGGCATTGAAAAGGTCCGACTGGTAGGCGCTGACCAGGAGCCGGGCCAACTGTTTCGGGAGCGCCCGCATCGCGCGCTCGGGGTTGCGCGTCTGAATGAGGGTCGAGAGGACGCGGCGGCGGTCGTGGTCGCCGCCGAAGCGTCCCTTGGCGCCGCCGAGATCGCCGGAGTCGTAGGCCCGGCGGGCCTTGGCGATGCGCGGCGAGTCGGCGTCGGTCGGATGCCCGAGGAACCGGTCGCAGAACTCCTTGCCGAGACCGAGGACGAGAGCGCGGCCGAGGAGGTGGTTGTCGTCGCGGCGGCCGAAGCGCTGCCGGTCGAACCAGTTCGGCACGCCGCGCCGAGAGAGCACTTCGAGGACCGCCTCGGCGCGGCCTCGCGCCTCAGCGCCGCATCCGCGGATGCGGATCTCGAAGCGGTTGCCCGCCAGGTGTCCGATCTTCAGTTTGTTGCGGTGCCGCGAGACTTCCAGGATCCGCACGCCCTCCAGGTCGAGGGCAGCGGCCTTGTCCGGGTCAACGCCTTGAAGGCTCATCCATTGGCGCGTCAGGGCGCGCGAGTCCTTCAGGCCCGCCAGGCCGACCATGCGGCGGGGCTGGCCGAGGGCCCGGGCGATCCGGTCGGCCGCCTCGAGCGACCCGAGGCCCCGTTTCTCGACGTATAAATACACGTGCTCGCCCTCGCCCGAGGGCTTGTAGAGGGGCATTTCCGTGACGCGGAAGTCTTCGGGGTCGGCCTTGATGCGGCCGCCGGTTCCCGCAAGAGAGTCGGTCAGGTATCGCATGATGGGTCAGCCGTGGCTTTCGAGGAACGCGGCCAACCGCGCGGCGGTCGGCATGCTCGGTTGAGCCCCGAGGGCCAGGCACGCCAGGGCCCCCGCGGCATTGGCGGTGCGTACGGCCTCGACGAGGTCCGTGCCGCGCACATTCTCGCCGGGGGCCGGGATGTGGTCGCCCCGGGCGACGAGGTCCATGTTGACGCTGCCGATGACGAGGATTTTCGCTGCCACGTTCGGCACCCTCCTGAGAAACCCGGATCGGGAATTCTAGCCGGACAGAGTAGGGGGAGGCAAGGGCGAACCGCGCCCTGGCCGATTGACTGAGGAACGGAGAACCGGAGGCGGCGCTGGGGGCTTCCACCACGCCGCCTGCCCAAGCGAAAACTTGAAATCAACAATCGGAAATGCCGCCGCGGGCCGCGTCGCCGCAAGCGTCCCGGAAGATTGCCCGTGCCGCCGCGCGCTCGCCCTGGGAATCTGGACCGACCGAAAGGCTATTCCGCGCGCGGCCGTCCAGCGCCTCGAACCGATCGTCGGGAAGTGCCTGGGGTAAAGGACGCGGGCGTCAGCCGAGGGGCGAGACGTCGGCCCGGCGGTAGCAGGCCTCGACATCCGCGAGGTCAACCACGCCGGCGCGGACCTTGCGGGTGGCGGCGGTGCCGACGGCCACGCCGCAGCGGAGGCATTCGGCGAGGTCGCTGCCGCTGGCATGGGCATGGATGAAGCCGGCCAGGAGGGCGTCGCCGCACCCGACCGTGTTGACCACGGCGGCCGGGTCGTCGTTCGGGCGGGCGTGCCAGGCGCCCTCGGCCGAGAAGAGATAAGCCCCTTCCTCGCCGGCAGTTACGACGACGTTCTCGACGTGCTTGCGAAGCGCAAGGGCCGCCGTCTGGACCTGGTCCTCTGACGCGGCCTCCAGGCCGACGAGTTCGCCGAGTTCATTGCGGTTCGGTTTGACGAGCCACAGGGGCTCGCCGCTCCGGAGGGGTTCGAGGCCGGGGCCGCTCGAGTCGAGCACGAGCCGCACCTGGCGGTCGCGGCAGACGGCCAGCAGTTTCCGCAGGGCGTGGGCTTCCATGGCGGGCGGCAGGCTGCCGGCGAAGACGACGTAGGCCCCGGGTGTCGAGAGGATGTAGAGTTTCTTGGCGAGGCGCTCGAGTTCGTCCTCGCTGAGGCTGAAACCGATGTCGCGGATGTGCGTCTCGATGTTCTGCTCGGGGTCGATCAGCGTGATGTTTTCGCGCGTCGGCTCGCGCCCCTCGAACATCTCGAGGCGCACGGGGGTCTTCTCGAAACTGCGGCGGAAATGGTCGCGCTCGCCGGCCCCCACGAAACCCGTCAGGATGCAGGGCATGCCGAGGGTCCCGAGGATCCGGGCGACGTTGACGGCCTTGCCGGCCGGCTGGATCTCCAGGAGCCGGCCGCGCACGTGCCCGCCGATCGTCAGGCCCGGAACCTCCAGGATCCGGTCCACGGCGGGGTTCAGCGAAACCGAGATGATGGGCGGCGGTTCCTCAGACATGTTTACCTGCGATCGGTGTCCGCAAACTCGTCGCCGCGAAACGTGGCGCCGAGATACACCCGCTTGACCTCCGGGTCGTTGATGAGTTCCTGGCTGGTTCCGTGGCGGAACATTTTGCCCTCGTTGAGGATGTAGGCCCGGTCCACGATCGAGAGCGTCGCGTGGACGTTGTGGTCGGTCAGGAGCACCCCGATGCCGCGCCCTTTCAGGTTCCTGATGAACCCCTGGATGTCGAAGATGGCGATGGGGTCCACGCCGGTGAACGGCTCGTCCAGGAGCATGAGGCTGGGGCGCGTGACGAGTGCCCGGGCGATCTCCAGTCGCCGCCTCTCGCCGCCCGACAGGGTCCGGGCGTGCTGCGATGCCACGTGCGTCAGGCCGAAGTCGTGGAGCAGTTCGGCGGCGATGGCCGCCTGCTCGGCCTTCGAGAGATGCATCATCTCGAGGATCGCCAGCAGGTTCTCCTCGACCGAGAGCCGCTGGAAAACGCTCGGCTCCTGCGAGAGGTACCCCATGCCGCGCCGCGCCCGCTGGTACATCGGCAGCCGGGTGACGTCCTCGCCCTCGCAGACGACCCGGCCGCCGTCGCTCGGGATCATGCCCATCGTCATTTTGAAACTGGTGGTCTTGCCGGCGCCGTTCTTGCCGAGCAGGCCGACGATCTCGGCCTCGTTGACGGTGAATGAGACGTTATCAACGACCTTGCGGCCGCCGTAATACTTGGCGAGCCCGGTTACGTTGAGCAGTTCCAAGCCAAGGCCCTTCTATCTATGCGCGCTGCTTCGTGCAGGTGTGAATAACCTGTGCAAAACCTTCCCGATGACCTATCGGGGGCTTGCAAGCCTATTCGGATGGGCCCTTTGCGGCAATCCGGCCCACTCACCCGGCGGCAGGCAAATCTCACTTGGCGCCGGTTCTCTGCCGACACCGGCCCCTCTGGGGCGGCCCTTTGCCTGTTCTCGGCACTCTGTATGGCCCCCAAGCACTGGATTCCGGGCCACCGACCCCGGAAATCCAACAATTGTGGAAAAAGGCGCAGCCCTGTCAAGGGGCTGGGCCACGCCAGCCGACCGGTCAGTGCACGAAACGGAACCGCCGCACATCCGGCGCCAGCGGGATTCCCATGCGCCGGCCGGCGGCCGGCCAGTAGACGAAGAACGCTTTTCCGACAAGGTTTTTGCGCGGCACGACCGGCCGCGCTAGCGGCCAGAGCCGGCAATCGAACGACCGTGGGCTATTGTCGCCCATGACGAAGAACTCATCCTCATGAAGGACGAAGGGATTGCCCTCTACGCCGTGCCCGGGTTCCCCGCCGATCATGTCGTTTGTGTAATACACGTCGCGGTCCAGCCTGAGGTACCCGAGGACGATCGGGCCTCCGCGCACGCCCACGCGGACGCGGGCGGGCCCGTCGGGCAACTCGGCCATCTGGGCCCACTCGTCGTCCGAGACGGGCATCGGCTCGTAGATCGGGTCGCCCTCCGCCTTCGTCACCAGCGGGGTCAGGGCCTTCAAGGGGCGGCTCCCGTTCACCCAGAGCATCAGTTTATGATCCACGTTGGCGGCCAGCACCCCCACCGGCTGCCCGACCGGCAGGACGCCGCCGATGGATTCGGCGACGGGCATCCCGTTTTTCAGTATCCGCGACGGCCGGCCCGACCCCTTGGCCGTCAGTTCAAAGAGGAACGTGTCCCGCCAGGCCCGCAGTTCAACGAGCAGGACGGTCCCTGCGTCCTCGGCCGTGACGTGGCCCGTCACACACAGGTCTGTCACGGGCACCCTGCCGCGCCCGGGGAATCGCTCGTCGCTGACACCATTGTACCCGTAGTAGTCGCCGATCCAGACAGGCTTGCCCTCGGCGTCGCGCTCCTGATACGTCATCCAGGCGGGGGTTTCGGGCACCTGGGTGAACCGGAACCCCGGCCCCTCGCGCGTCCATCCCTCCTGGAGGCCCCATCGCGGCACGTAATCGCGCGCCTCGGCCCGCAGCCGCGTGTCATGCACGATCATCCACAGGGCCTCCTGGGCCTTGTCGGTCTTCTGGACGATGCGGCCGTCAATGGTGACGTCGCCGCGCACCAACTGGATGGTCTCGCCCGGCAGGGCCACGAGGCGCTTGATGTAGTTCTGCGACGGCTGGTTCGGGTTGCGGAAGACGATGACGTCCCACCGCTCGGGCGTCCGGAAATCGTAGAGGAACTTCAGGACGAGGATCCGGTCGCCGCTGAACAGCGAGAAATCGTCCATGCGGTCGCGGAGTTGGCAGTTCGGACACACGACTTTGGGCGGGATGACGACCTGCCTTATCCCGCGATCCTCGCGTTCGTCGCCGCCGACGGAGTACTCGTAGCGGCAGTGCTCGCACGTGTGCTCCACGTGCTGCCCCAGGAGCGTCGGGGCCATTGACCCCGTCGGAATGACGAACGCCTCGACCAGGAACGCCCGGAAGATGAACGCCAGAATGAACGCCACGACGATCGATTCGAGCGTCTCCAGGAGCGACTCGTGCTTCTTGCGGCGTTCGTCGGCCTTTGGAACGTTCTTTTCGTTCTTCGCCATGTCGCTTGGATTGCACCCCGGGGCGGCTTCGGCCTCTTGTTTGGAAGGCACGATGTTAGGTTGCGGCGAGGCCGGACTCAAGACAATTTCACGCCCGCCGGCCCCCAGGGTGTGACTGCGGATTCTGGCACGGCAGAATGTAGGGTGCGTGCTCTGCACGCACGCAAAACAGAACAGCGCGCCGGCCTGCCCGTTTTTATTGAATGGAACGGCTAGGGGTCGCGTGCGTGCGGAGCACGCACCCTACATTCCGTATTCCGCTTCCGCGTTCTGCGGGTGATAAGCCCCGCAAGACAAGGCAGGCAAAGGATTTATAGGGTGCCAGAAAAATGAGTCACACCCGGCCCCCACGGCGCGGTGAGTTGACACGGCTGCCGGGGAGGGTATAATCCTGGGAGTGGTCGCACGCGCGGCCGCCGGTCCGACATTGCGTGGGGGCATAGCTCAGTTGGGAGAGCGCCTGGATGGCATCCAGGAGGTCAGGGGTTCGACCCCCCTTGCCTCCACCATGCTGTCGACAGGAGGGAAACCTGCGGGGTTCCCTCCTTTTTTTGTGATACGCGCCCGCCCGTGCTTTGCGGATGGCACTGGCGGACAGCCTACTTCGCCGAAGCAGCCGCTTCGGCTGCGAAGGCTGAAAGCCGCCAGTGGCACCCTGCGCACAGGCCCGCGCTCACATCTTGCCGGTGTGGCGGACGATCTGGCCGGTGGCCATGAAGATGACGTTCCGGGCGATCTTCGTGGCGAGGTCGGCGATGCGCTCCAGGGATTTCGAGATGATCAGGCAGTGCATGCCGAACTCGAGGCGCTCGGGGTCGCTGGCGATCTCGGCGAGCATCGCCCGGAACACTTCCTCGTTGAGTTCATCAACGGCGTCGTCGCGCTGGCCGATCCGCTGCGCGAGGACGGTGTCCTTGCGGTGGATGGCGTCGACGGCGTCCGCGAGCATTTCGGCCCCGATGCGGGCCATGTGGTCGATCTGCTCGGGCAAGGGGCCCGCCCGGAGCGCAGCCAGGGCCGGCACCCGCTCGGCGATGTGGCCCACCATGTCGCCGGCCCGCTCCAGGTCGGAGTTGATCTTGATGATGGCGACGATCTCGGCCGGGCTCACCTCTCCCGGCCGCGCCGCCGCGAGGATGTCCACACACTCCCGCTCGATGGCAACTTCGCGGATATCGGTCTCGTTGTCGGCCTCGACGATGTCTGCGGCGGCCTCCACGTCGAGAGTCACCAGGACGCCGGCGACCTTGCGCAGCCGCGCATCGATGGTGTGCCCCATCTGGGCCAGTTCGTCGCGCACGCGCCGGACCCGCGCACCAGCGTCGGTTGCCATATGTGCCTCCTTTCACATCCTCTAGGGGTGCGCCTTTGGCCCCCGGTGTATGGCCCCCGCCGTGTTCACCGTGGGCTGAACATGCGCCATCGTACTACGAGGCCCTGGGGCGCGGCAAGACATACGGCCGGCCGGTTACCTCGTCCACGCGCACGTCAACCGGCGTATCATAGACTTTCCTGAGGATCTCGGCCCGCAGGACCTCGGTGGGCGTGCCGGCGGCGGCCAGTCGCCCGCCCTGGAGGAGCACGAGGTCGTCGGAGTACGCGCCCGCGAGGTTCAGGTCGTGGCTGACGCATAGGACCGTCAGGCCCTTCTCGGCCACCAGGCGCGCGAGCAGGCCGTAGATCGCGTGCTGGTGCTTGATGTCGAGGAAACTGGTCGGCTCGTCCAGGAACACGAGGTCGGGCTCCTGGGCGAGGGCGCGGGCGATGATGACCCGCTGGCGCTCGCCGCCGGAGAGTTCATCGAGCGTCCGGTCGGCAAACGCCTCGGTGTCGGTCAGGCGAAGCGCCTCGCGTGCGGCGCGCCAGTCGGCCGCCGTCTCGAACCCCAGGGCCCCCGTGTGGGGCGATCGGCCCATGAGGACCGTCTCAAGGGCCGTGAACGCCAGGGCGGCCGCGGTCTCCTGCGGAACGTACGCCATCCGCCGCGCCAGGCTCTTCCGCGGATACTCGCCGATCGGCCGCCCGCCCAGGCGGACCTCGCCGCGCTCCGGCACGAGCATCCGCATCAGGATGCGAAGGAGCGTGGTCTTGCCGCTGCCGTTGGGCCCGAGGAGGCCGAGGAGCCGCCCGCGCCGGATGCCGAGCGACAGGCCGTCGAGGACGGGCCGGCCCGGCCGGTACGCGAAGGAGAGGTCGCGGACCTCCAGGTACGGCTGTTCTGAATCCCTCTCCCCCGGGGGGAGAGGGTCAGGGTGAGGGGGAACGGCGAGAGGCGCCCCGCGCCCTTCACCCTCACCCTTTCCCTCTCCCGTCAAGGGAGAGGGAGTTGTGGAGAGGCCGTTCACCGGATTTCCGCGCTCGTGCGCCATCGCCGCCTCAACAGGTAGATGAAGAACGGTGCGCCACTCATCGCCGTCAGGACGCCGACCGGCAGCGCCCGGTCGCTCGCGCCCTCCCAGAGCGTCGCCAGAAGGTCCGCCAGGACGAGGAACGTGGCCCCCAGGAGCAGCGACGCCGGCACCAGCCGCCGGTGGTCCGGCCCCATGATCATCCGCAGGATGTGCGGGCAGATCAGGCCGACGAACCCGATCGGGCCGGCCAGCGCGACCGACGCCCCCGTCACCAGGCTGGCGGCCACGAACGTCACGAGCCGCAGCGCGCTGACCGGCACGCCGAGCGCCTGGGCGGTGTCTTCGCCGACGGCCACGAGGTTGAACCCCTTGGCGAGGAACGCAAAAAGGACGGCAACGCCCACCGCGCCCGCGCCGACGAGGCCCACCAGGAGCCACTGGGGCCCGAACGCCCTGATGCTGCCCATCATCCACAGGGCGATGTCGCCTCGCTGGGCTGGACGCACCAGGGCCGTCAGAAGCATGATCGCCGCGGCATAAAACGCGTTCAGGATGACCCCCGTCAGGATGAGCGTGTACGGTTCGAGCCGGCCGCGCCGCTGGGCGATGGCATAGACGATCGCCACCGTCGCGAGGGCGCCGAGGAACCCAAGCACCGGGGCCAGGGCCACGCTCAGGAACAGGCTCGACAGGATGAAGCCGAGGGCGGCGCCGCCCGAAACGCCCAGGATGTACGGGTCGGCCAGGGGGTTCCGAAGGAGCGCCTGGAACGCCAGGCCCGCCAGCGCCAGGACCGCCCCCACGACGCTGGCCGTAAGCACCCACTCCAGCCGCAGCCAAAGGATGTTCTGGACCTGGGCCTGCGACCCCCACGACCAGAGCCGGCCCCCGACCACGACCGACACGGCCGCAACGACCAGCCAGACCCCCAGCCAGGCGAGGATCGCCGTCACGTAGCGCCGGGGAGTGAGCGGGCGAAGGGTCACGGTGTCGTCTCCGCGCGGAGTTCCGGGCGTCGCCACGGCGAAGATTGCCCGCCGTGGCGGGCCGGGCTATGCCCTGGCGGAGCCGGGTGGATCGTCTCGGCCAGCAGCCGCGCCGCCTCGCCCACGCGGGGGCCGGGGATCGTCAGGTATGACTCCGTCAGGATGTGGACCCGGCCGCGCGCCACCGCCGGCACGCTCGTCAGGGCGTCCCATGCGTGGCGGATGGTCTGGAGGCGGTCGGGGGGCGAGTCCTCGCCGGTGGCGTTGATGATCACCACGTCGGGTTCGAGCGCGATGACCTGCTGCGGGCCGATGTTCGGCCAGTCGGCCCGGGCGGCGTAGGCGTTCTCCGCCCCGGCTACATCCAACAGTTCGTCCACGAACGACCCGCGCCCCGCGACCATGATCTGCGACGAGCCGACGGTCATCGGAAAGGCAAAGAGGACCTTGGGGCGCGGCAAGCCGGCGACGCGGCGGCGGACGGCCTCCAGGTCGGCTTGGATCCGATTGATGAGCGCCTGGGCCTCAGCCTGGTGGCCGGTCTCGCAGCCGATGGTGCGGATCGATTCCAGCAGTTGGGGCATCGTGTCGGTATCGAGGGCGACCGTCCGGATGCCGAGCCCCTCGAGCCGCCGCGGGACGGCCTCGCGGCGCGTCACCAGGAATGCCACCGTCGGCTGGAGGCGGATGACCTTTTCGAGGCTCAGTTGCATCGTGTCGCCGACAGCGGGGAGGTCCTTCGCTTCGGGCGGCCAGGTGCAGTAGGTCGAGCGGCCGACGACGTGCGGCCCGAGCCCCATGGCGAACAGGACCTCGGTGACGCTCGGCGTCAGGCTGAGGATCCGCAGGTCGCCCTTGGGCGCGGCCGGCGGGCCCGAGCCGCCGCACCCGGCGGCCGCCAGGAGCGCCAGGGCCGCCACGAGAATCGCGCGCACTTGCACCATGACGTTCGATTCTAGGTGGCCGCGCCGGCCGGTCAAGACATAAGCGACTTGACAGCCGCTGCAAATCGGGCTATAGTGTGGGTGACAACTGAATAGGTTCCGGGAACAGGGAAGGCGGTGAAAATCCGCCGCGGTCCCGCCGCTGTAAGCGAGGACGAAAGGCCCGACTCTCTGGTCACTGCCCTAAGGGGCGGGAAGGCCGGGCCGAGTAGGACGATTCGCAAGCCAGAAGACCTCTCCCGGAACCGACGCGCTTGGCGTTCCTCGCGGAATGGGAACGGCCGATGGACGAGGTCACTGGACCTTCGGCTCCTTTTCGCGGGGCCGAAGGTTTTTTTTCGGCCTCGTCCATCCGGCGCCTGTGGAGGCGCCGAAGCAACCAAAGCACCCGGGGACATCCTGAACAAGGAATGGTTGCTGCCGCCGCGGCTTCGTCCGCGCCGATCGGGCCGCGCCGATCGACCGGCACGCCGCGCGGGGCCACCAGGGAGGGCTGTGCGATGAAGCGACACATTCTGACGGGACTGGTTTTGCTTGGGGCGATGGCGGCCCAGGCGGCGGCGGACACTCAGGCCGACTTCGACAGCCTGGCCCTCGCGCCCGAGAGCCACTGGAACGGAAGTGACGGGGTGGGCGGCTTCACGAGCGGCCCCGCCTTTTTCAACAACGCGTACAACCCGACGTACGGGAGTTGGGGCGGTTGGTCGTACTCCAACATGAGCGATACGACCACCCCCGGCTACCTGAACCAGTACAGTGCGATCACGGGCGGCGCTCACAGCGGCACGATCTACGGCGTGGCGTACATGGACACCTATACGCCGACCACTCCGGCGGTTACCCTTGCCGCGCCGACAACGCTTGACTGCGTCTACATCACCAACACGACATACGCCTACTTGTCGATGCGCGACGGAGACTGGCTGGCCAAGAAGTTCGGTGGCCCGGACGGCGCCGATCCGGACTGGTTCCTCCTGACGATTACGGGAAAGGACGCATCGGGCAACCCCGCCGGCGCGGTCGAGTTCTACCTGGCCGATTTCCGCTTCGCCGACGGCCAAGAGGACTATCTCATCGACGCCTGGACCCGCGTGGACTTGTCGAGCCTGGCCGAGGTCAAGTCGCTCGTGTTCACGCTGAGCGGCTCGGACATGGATGACTGGGGGAATCTGAACACGCCATCCTACTTCGCCATGGACACGCTCATGGCGCCGGAACCGGCAACGCTGGCGCTTCTGGCCGCCGGTGCCGCAGGCTTAGCGATTCACCGCAGGAAGCGGTAGGCCGGCCCGCCGGCTGCCTGTTTCGCCGCCGGGCATGGTGCGGCGCGCCATGTTTAGCCGCGACCCGAAGGGGAGCGCGCTCCGCTGTGGGTCGCGGCTAAACACGGCAGGGGGCACACATGCTTGCGAGACGCGACATATCGAGAGCGGCCTTCACGCTCCTCGAACTCCTGATCGTCCTCACGATCATCGGGGTCTTGAGCGCGATGCTCGCCCCGGCGCTCCTGGACGTCCTTGTCTACGCCCACCAGGTGACGTGCACGTCGAACCTGCGGCACATCGGCTTGGCCACGAAGTATTACCTGGACGAGCACGATGGGGATTTTTTCCCGCTGGTGGAGGACCAGGGCGATTCCAAACTTTGGTACTTCGGGTTCGAGGCGAATGCGTCCCAGGCCATGGCCGTCGGCGAAGGCAACCGCATCCTCGACCGGACCCGCGGCAGGCTGTACCGGTACCTCGGGACCTCCGAGACCGTCGAGACCTGCCCCGCCGTTCCGTTCGGCAGCCCCTACAAGCCGAAGTTCAAGGGCAAGCCCTGGACCTACGGCATCAACTACTACCTGTCGTATCATCCGAAGCCGGCGTCTCCCAAAGGATACGGAAACATCGGAATGATCCGCCCGTCGGACGTTTCGAGAACGGCGGTGTTCGCCGATTCGGCACAGGTCAACGACTTCCTGGCCCCCGCTTCACAAGACAACCCGATGATCGAGGACTGGTACTACCTTCAGCCCGACAGGCGGTACGTCCAGTTCCGTCACGGCGGGCGGGCGAACGTCCTGTTTGCCGACTGGCACGTCGAGGCGGTCGGACCGGCCGAGGGGAGTCTCGACACGCGGCTCCCCGACGCCATGATCGGCATGTTCGACGAGGACGTGGTCCTTCTGAAGCCCTGCCATTGGCAACTGCGGTAGGCGCCGGGCAGGGGTGTCAACGGCGCGCGGGGCCGGGCTCGCCGCGCCGCCCCACTTCCCCAGGAAAGGCCTTCTTCAGGGCGCAAAACCTGTTGTCGCCGGCCGGCCGGCGTGCTATGCTGCCCGGGGTCGCGAGGTCGCCGACCCCCTCAGCGCCGCCGGCTTCGCCGGCACACGGCGAAGCCGCAAGCGGCGCGGCTTGCCGCTTAACCGTGCGCGGCGGCAAGCCGCGACCTAAAGGAGAGACTTTCATGCGCAAGCCGCGCGCCCGCAGGGTCATGATCCTCGGCGGCGGG
>Ga0315284_10001456_pt1 | contig 33787 bp, 33 predicted proteins | sample YL17G09_16_MG_FD_203696 | JGI IMG/M metagenome (GOLD analysis project Ga0315284, IMG submission 203696) | Sediment microbial communities from Yellowstone Lake, YNP, Wyoming, USA - YL17G09_16 | ecosystem: Environmental > Aquatic > Freshwater > Lake > Sediment | place: USA: Wyoming | collected... | reverse complement strand
TGATAATGAGCTTGAGCTGCCGAGGTTCCCGGGCATTGCTCCGCCGCCAAGAAGGTCTCCTTTTGCGCCGCCGCCGCTGCCGGCTGAGAGCGCTGATATGGATGAGATAGAACCCATCACACCAGGACCCAGGCCTGCGTCCAAAGAGCAGCGCATGCAAAGCCGGCGCGAGTTCGAGGAGATAGCCGAGGGCGTTGTTGAGGAGAGGATGGCAGCCATGGAGAAGCATGTTGATGATATCGGCGACCGGCTGAAAGAGATAACCGTGCGCATGAACAACCTGCAGCAGGCTCTTGACAGGGTGCAGGGCGAGCGCCGCGGCGATATAGCCGAGATAACCGACAAGATAGAGGGCTACAAGATGGGCATGTCCGAGGTCAGCTCCCGCATGGAGTCCGTTGAGCGCACCATGAAGGACGCAATGACGCCCATGATGCAGTCGCTGCGCTCCCTGTCAGATGCGGTCAAGTCCTTCAAGGAAGGCAAGGGCAAGTAGCTGGCTCTAATCCTTCTCTTTCTGAAGCATATTCTTGGTTTGAATGATGCAATGGCAGCGCCTCATCGCCAAAATCAACTGTGTTATCCCTTAAAGTTGACTGAGGAAAATAAAAAAGAACTACTTCGGCCTTGCCGCCGCCTTCTCTTCCTTGGGCTCCTCTTCCTTGCTGAGGAAGTGCCAGGCGATGGCTATTATGGCTATGAACAGGATTATCGTCCACATGTCGCTGTAGTTGCCGAGCCACGGGATGTTGATGAAGAAGCCAGGCATGCCGCCCCAGAGCAGTGATATGATTATGTATATTATCACCAGCACTATGATGACCTCGACCCACTTGTTCTTTATCTCCTCGGGCTTTATGCCGAACAGACCGAAGATTATTATCATGAACAGCACGATGCAGGCGATTGCGAGCGTCCAGCCGGCACCTGCCGTTATCATATATGACAGCCCTGGTATCTGCTTCGCGAACAGCATCACGAAGAATGCGAGGATTATGGATATCAGGCTGATCGGCCCCTTTCCAAGCCTCTCCTTGAGGGCCCACATGAGCACTGCGTAGAATATGGCCAGTGCAAGCAGGAACGGGAACAATACGCTGAAGAAGTCCATGCCGACTAGGTTCGTGAGCATCTGGTCGAATATACCCATACTATCTTATTGGCAGGGATAGGTATTTAAATGTTGAAATTTGACTGCCTGAAGAAGAACTTACCTGACCTTCTCAGCACCCATCCCTTTCCTGCGCAGACCTCGCGACTTCTTCCCCGCGCTCGTCAGGCCACGGAATGAGCGGCCCTTCATGCTGCCGAAAAGGCCTGTCTGGAGAGGGTCAACGAGGATGACCTCGAACCACTTGAAAATTCCGTCTTCACCCACGGCATAGGAATTCATGACGCGCAGGTTGCTGAACTTACGCTCGGCCTTCTGCTCCGCGACTACCTGCTTGCTCATGTTGAGCGTGAAGAACCTTCCCGCTTTCTTGGGCACGCGGCCGCCTGGCGGCTTCGGCCTCTTCCTGCCTCCTTTTGGCACGCGCACGCGCGCGACAAGGAAACCCTGCTTGGCCTTGTAGCCCAGCCTTCTTGCCCTTGCAGGGTCAGTAGGCCCGTCCAGCTTCGTTATCGTGCCCTGCTTCCTCCAGACAAGCGTGTTTGCCTTCTCCCGCTGCAACATGTATTGGTTCATTGGTTTCACTATACCTTAACCGCTTGTTGCAATTGTCCAATGCGGTGGATAAAACTATGCCGTTGTATATATAAATCTGATTCCGACCAAATATAGTCCATAGGGGTGTAAACAATGGGTGCGGCAGTGAAAGTTGTTATCGGCCTTGTTCTTCTGGCAATAGGCCTCGGACTGTTCGCAGATTCAGTCAAGCATTTCATCCCGGGAATACCGCAGCTGCCCTGGCTTGACAGCTTCGTCACAGTCCTCATGGGCATCATACCAGTCTTCCTCATCTTGCTGGGTCTTCTGATAGTCTGGCTCGAAGTTGATGAGATAAAGATGGAGAAGGAGCTCAAGAAGGAAGAAAAGAAGGGCAAGAAGTAATTTTGTTTTTTACTTTATATTTTATTTTTGTTGCTGGTCAGACGCCAGTACTCACATAAAAACATCCGTTTTTCCGCCCATTTCTGCGGCAGTACTGTCTTTACGTCAATCGCTATTCCCGGTCAATCAAGCTTTTAAGCCGACAACAGGCAAACTAGTTTCATGAAGGAGATTATTTCAAAGGGCCACAGCATGTGCGCAGGCTGCGGCATAGCCATGGCCATGAACCAGATTGCGAAGGCCTGCCCGGACAATGTGGCGCTGAGCTGCGCGACAGGCTGCCTAGAAGTGACCACCAGCGTCTATCCGCTCACTGCCTGGAAGGTCCCATGGATTCACGCGGCCTTCGAATGCGCGCCGGCTGTCGCGAGCGGCATGGAGGCAGCGGCGAAGAAGCTTGGCAAGGACATGAAAGTAATTTCCATCGCAGGCGACGGCGGCTGTTATACACCCGGAACAAGGGTGTTTACCGTAGGCGGTTTCAAGGATGTTGAAACTCTAAAATTGAGTGATATTCTTTGGTCCGTAAACCCCAAAACCCTAAGAATGGAAGAATCAGGAATTAAGAAAATGCACAAGTATGATTATAGTGATAAAATAGTCAGTGTAAACCACAACTTTGTTCATTTCGATGTCTCTCTGAATCACAATATACCAATTTTTGACCGTAATAAGAAAATGTTTGTAATTAAGGCGCATGAACTACTGAAATATGGCAGGAGTGACAAGGTTAATATCATAACCGGAGGCCTTAACTGGGATGGTGAGCATAAAAAATTCTTTAAGTTGCCAGAAGTAGAGCATCACAGGTATGGGCCACAAAACAACATCGGAAATATACCAATGGATATATGGCTTGAGTTCTTGGGTTATTGGATATCTGAAGGGCATCTTTCGATAAAATCCGCTAAAAGAGAAAAATATAATATATTCATATCGCAGACTAAACTCGAAGGCCGAAAGAAAATAGAATCTTGCCTGAAGAAGCTGCCGTTCAACTTTTGGGTCACAAAAGATAGGTTTGTCATAAGCAACCAACAGCTCTGGTCTTACCTCACCCCTTCGAAAGGTTCTGAAAACAAAAGAATACCAGAAGAATTTAAAAATCTCGGCAGGCACCAGCTTAAGATATTATTTGATGCGCTTATTTTAGGCGACGGGGGGGTAGTGAAGCAGAAGGGTTCAACCCTTTTTCAGTATTCTACCATATCAAACAAGCTGAAGGATGATATGGCAGAAATCTCTCTGAAACTTGGTTTCCGTGTACATATTGATGAGAGAAAAAGGAAAGGGAGAATGGAATATTTGTTGTGTATATGTGACTATAAGCCAACTACTCTGGCAAACCTAAGGAAGAGGAACATCTCAACTTACGAATACAAAGGAAAGGTGTATTGTCCGGAACTTAAGAAAAATCATGTGATAATAATAGAGAAAGACGGACGGATAAGCTTGAATATGAACAGTTTTGACATAGGCCTACAGGCATTGTCAGGCATGCTGGAGAGGGGGCACAAGGTCACGCACATCTGCGTATCGAACGAATGCTATTCTAATACCGGCATCCAGCGCTCCGGCGCAACGCCGTTCGGCGCATGGACAACAACTACACCAGTTGGGAAAAAGTTTTCCGGCAAAAAAGAATTCAGCAAGCCCATGGCAGAGATAGCAGCTGCCCACCGCATTCCATATGTCGCGACCGCATCAGTCGCCTATCCGGAAGACCTGCAGATGAAGATGAAAAAGGCATTAGAATCGCAGCCGAGTTTTCTGTTAATCCAGACGCCCTGCCCTCCGGCATGGAAGATGGACACAGCCCATTCTGTAAAGGCCGCGAGGCTCGCAGTCCAGTCAGGCATGTGGGTGCTCTACGAGATTGAGAAGGGCAGGCTGAAAATCAGCATGAAGCCGAAGCGCGTCCTTGTCAGCGAATACCTCGGGATGCAGGGAAGGTTCAAGCACCTCACGCCCGAGCAGACCAGCCAAATCCAAAAACAAACCGATGCCGAGTTCGCGAGGCTGGAAAAGATAGAGAAAGCCGGGATTGGGTTCTAGAGTATACGCTTAAAAGTTTTATTATGTTCTAAGTTGCATGAGGCACACCAGCTTAGGAACTACGTACCCCGGAAGATATGACACCATAATGGAAGTCAACGGCTATGGGAAAATTTCAGACTATCTGGATGGAGAGGGCGGCAGGGTGCTCGATATCGGCTGTTCGGTCGGCATAGAAACTGCCAGGCTTGCCGCCGAGAACCCGGGGCATTATTTCATCGGCATGGACATAGAGCCGCCGAGGATAGCCATCGCAAGAAGGGGCATATGGTCGCTGAAGGACGTGGGCATCACACAGCCAAGGCTCGAGCTTATGAGGAGGATACCGGGATTCGAAGTCATTGAAAGTGAAAGCGCCGCCAGCCCGGCGTTGTGGCTTGAGTTTGAAGGCTGTTTTCCCGTGATAATGCTCAGAAGGCCGCTCGACAACCTCGGTTTCGTCGTGGGCGACTATGACGAGCCGCCCTTCGCCCCGCATTCCTTTGATGTCGTGACTGCATTCACATGCGGCTTCAGGGGTTCCCGTGAAGCAAGCGTGATGCCGCTCATAAGGCCCGGCGGCGTGCTGTTGAACAGCTTATATGCCGCGCGCGCCTGAGGGCATCATCAGAGCTTCAGTTCCCTGTAAACAATCTGGTATTTGCCGCGTTTTTTTCCTTCTTTCTTCACTAGCAGGCCCTTCTTCCCATACAATTTCTGCGCGGCAGCCTCGTTCGGGTCGTTGATGGATGTATAAAGCCTGAAGAATTTCTTGCCCATTCCCCTCACCTTCTCTATGGTGAATTCCAGAAGCTTTTCGCCTATTCCACGACCCCGATATTCCGGGTCAACGCAGAACCAGCTGAGCCAGCAGGCTTCGTGCCTGTCCTTCTTTAACGTGTAAACGCCGGTTGTTCCGATGACCCTGCCTTTCTCAATGGCAACCCAGTAACGAAGAAAATCAACATTCTTGTCATAATCTGACCGCGCGATTTTTTTGAGTTTCGAAATGTCAAGGCTCACGGGAAGCCAGAAATCGGAACGCTCCTCGGTGGTCTGAACAGGAAAAACCCTGTTCAGCAGCTCCATCGCTCCCTTCAGCGTCCTCTTCGACAGCGGCTCTATTCTCATGAGTAAAAGTTGTCTACGTTACTAAAAAGGGGATTACTTCACAGCTGCAGCGCCGTCCCAGAGCTGGTTGAACAGCGGCGCCATTATCCTCTCGGCTGCGTGCTGGGAGCTTGCCCACAGCGCGACGTGCTGGCTCTCATGGACCTTCTTGTCGTCCGTCAGTGACATGAAGACATGGTTGTTGTCGACAATCGCGAACTTGCCTGCGGACTGGCTGAGCTTCCTGACATCCGCAATCTGCGCCAGTTCGGCTGCTATGCCCTTCGCGCCGCCCTCGATTGGCGCAAGAATCCTGACCTTTATGCCGCCCTTCGAGAGCTTCTTGAGCGCCCTTCCATGCTGGCTGTGCAGCTCCTGAAGGCCTGCCTCGGTCGTGACTATGTTGATGCTCTTCTTGGCCTCCTTGAAGATGCTTCTGAGCTGGCGGTTGATGACGAAACTGCCTTTCATGGTGCCTGTCATCTCGCTGGGCTCCATCATGTTAAGCCCCTGCTTGAATACGCTGTCCAGCTGCCCGAGGACAGAACTTGACTTCATCCTATCTATCCTCTCCAGCATCTCATCATGCTTGCGGCTGATGGTGTCTTTCGTCCTCTCAAGGGCCTCTGAAGGCTTGAGGGCGACATACTTTATCGGCTTCGAGGGCTGCATCACGACAAAACCCTTATCTGCCAGCGACTCAAGGACGTCGTAGGAACGAGACCTCGGGACGCTGGCTATCTCTGACACTTCAGCAGCCGTCGCCACTCCCTTGGCAAGCAGTGCTACGAAAATCTTCCTCTCATAGAGGTTGAGCCCTATGCTCTTCAGCGCGTCCAGGCTTTCAGTCGTTCCGACCATTTTAAATCACCAAATCATCAACGATAACCAGCTGCTTAATAATATTCCATTGCTGGTTTATATATCATTTTTTCTTGTCCCCGTCCAGTGGGGGCAATTTGCATACCTCTTTTGTACGTAAGCTTTATAAACCCTTTGTGACTTGTCACTAGAAGATAGTAAAGATTTAAATAGGTTTCGGTAAGATGAGGGTATGGCAAATTCATTAATCCAGGGGGTTAGGGAAACTGCACAGGTCAGGCTCGCGCAGAATGATTATGCGCATCAGTTTGACCATGCCGAAAGGGTGGTCGCTTTGACTGATGCCATAGGGCCTTACGAGGGTGGAGACCCGACGATTTTGACGGTATCGGGTTATGTTCATGACTGGTGTGCAAAACAGGGTAGAGAACAGCATGTCAGCGAACCTGCCATGAACGAGATTAGAAGAGATTTGGAGTCACTGGAGTGCCCTGCATGGGTAATAAATCCTGTAATAGATGTTGTAAGACACCATGAAGATTATGATTTTCATGGAAGGTTGCCATTAAGCAAGGATTGTCTGATTCTGCAAGATGCTGATAGATTGGACGCTCTTGGGGCAATAGGCATAGCAAGATGCTTTTACACATCTGCCGTGTGGGGCTGCCCATTGGGAACGCTTGATGACATGCATCCACCTGCCGAGAAATACCATATAGGGCAGTTGACTCCTGCGTTGCAGCACTTCTATTCTAAATTATTGTACCTGAAAGATTCCATGAACACAGAAACTGCAAGAAAGATGGCCGAAGAAAGACATCATTTCATGGAGAATTTTTTGGATAGATTTAAACAAGAATGGCGTGGTGAAATTTAGCTATCCCCGTATCTTCCCTTTTTGTTGGCCGTAGAGCCGCTTTATCCTGTCAACCGTATCGCACTCATCCACGCTTCGGTCAGGACGGAATTTTAGCACGCGGGGAAAGCGGAGAGCGTAGCCTGACTCGTAATTAGAGCTCTCCTGTATCTCCTCATAGGCGACCTCGACGAGCACGTCAGGCTTCAGCCTGACTTCGCTGCCGTGCTGCTCGATTATTTTCGGCTTGAGAAGTTTGGTCAGCTGCTCGAATGTAACGTCTTCGCTTTCACCCTCTACGGCTTTTCCTTTCTTCTCCTTTATGCCTGTCCCAATCATCCCGCAGCGCAGGAAGTTCCCGTTCGCGTCGCGGCAGCCGAGCAGAAGGCTGCCAAACCAGCCCGCGCGCTTGCCTGTGCCCCATGTCGCGCCGACGATGGCGAGGTCCAGCGTCTCCATGACAGGCTTGACCTTGAGCCAGCCGCCAGCCACGCGCCTGCCAGGCAGGTATGCGGCGTCAAGGTTCTTGACAATAAGCCCCTCCTGGCTTGCAGCAAGGGATTCTTTATAGAATTTCTCGGCTTCCTTCAGGTCCCTGGTCTCGATGTGCTCTGCAAGCTGGAACTTTCCTTTGACTGGCTTGATGATGGATTTCAGCTTCTTCCACCTTTCATGCAAAGGCTCATCGAACAGCTCCTTTCCATCCAGATAAACAATCTCGAACAGGTTCACCTGAATCGGGATTTCCTTCGCCATCTTCTCTATGTCATACTTGCGCTTGATGCGCTGCGACAGGGACTGGAACGGCATGGGCTTGCCCGTGCTCTTGTTGAAGCCGAGCATCTCGCCCTCGATGATGCATTCGTCTGCGCTGACTGACTTTGTAATCATTTCCTTCAGCTCGGGAAACTGCCGCGTTATGTTCTCAAGGCGCCGCGTGAAAACCCAGTGCCTGCTGCCTTTCTTGTGGATGATTATGCGCGCGCCGTCATATTTGAATTCCAGCGCGACCTTGTCGAAGCTCTCGAGTGCCTCCTTCAGGCCAGGCGAGCGCTCTGCCAGCAGTACATGGTAGGGCTTGCCCAGCTGGACCTTTGCATTTTTCAGACCGCTGATGCCTTTGTCCCTTGCTATCTCTGCGACCTCGCCGTAGTCAGGCCTCAGGAACCATGCCCATTCGACTGCCGACACAGCAGCCTTCTTCATTTGCATCAAGTCCCCTTCATTTTGAGTTTCATGCCGGTCTTGTGCCGGCTGTTCAAGTAGGAATGCCTTTGCAATCGCATCGCGCAGTATGCCTTCAGCAACGCCGATGCGCAGGTCGCCAATAGTGACCCTCACGATGTATTTTGCCTCCAGCGGCTTCGCAGCGGCAATCAACTCCGCGACGAGGGCGAACTTCCTCTCCTGCGAGCCCTTGCCCTCGACCTCAGCAACCTTGCGCAGGTTGTCAAAGACCTTCTTGACCGTAAGCGGTGATGAAAGGAGCGTACGCTGCTTCTTCTTTCCAACCAGCTCTTCGGCAACCAAGCCAAAATCGCCGATTTTGCTGAAGCGCTTCCTTATCTCGTCGTGGGGGAAGCCTGTTGCCTGCGCGATTATCTTCTCCATGGACTGCGCAGCGATGCCGACCTCGCGCTCGTCAAAGGAGGGGAAGACCCTGCCCTGCAGCAGGGTGGCTATCATGCAGAGGTCGTCTCCTGACTTCTTCAGCAGCTCCGCTATGATGTCGGCCTTCTTCAGCTTGGATGGAACCTTTGCCAGCTCGTCGCAGCCATCTGCAAACTCCATGAACTTCATACAGAACCCCGCGCTGCTTATATTTGGATTGGAGATAATAATATGTTGATATGCCGAAAAAACGCATGCTGACCCAGACCGAGAACAGGACCTTCCTTGCCATGGAGCAGACGCTGCTGTCAAAAGAGCGCACCATCCTCTCATTCATGCAGACAGGCCTTGCATTCATCGGCGTAGGCATAGTCATAATAAATATCTTTGCAACCAGCGGCTGGTCCGTTCTCGTAGGCAGCATCCTCATAGTCATCGGCTTCCTTGAGATAGTCGAATCATACAGGCGGCTGCTGCGTTATCAGAAAAAAATGCAGGAAATCAGGCAGACGTTGGGCAAATACGCGATATAGAAGCATAGCCAAACAGATTGGCCGCATTTCAGAATATTTTCAAGACGTTAGAAGTTTTCATACTGTTCTTCCTCGTATTCATATCTGTGCGACCTCGACTTGTTTCTGTCCTCCGGCAGGGTGCACACATCACCCGGCATAAGACCACCTAACTCTCTTCGCTGCATCCCTCGCATATCCAGCCTTCGCGGGATTTGCTCAGCTCTTCGGAGTATTCTCCGCACCTGTCACACACCCCGAATTCCGCTCTTTCCGGTATGTTCTCTGTTATCGGTTCTGCGTGCGAGATGATGATTTCGCGGAAGTCCTCCTTCTTCATTCCGAAGGCAAAGAGCTTCCTGAACCTCCTTGCAACAGGCCTGTCTATCTCATTGAGCCACTGGAACACCTCATTCACATAGCAGTGAAGGCATATTGGCTCCCCGCCTGAGCGGCAGAGAGCGCGGCGTCCAGAATCGGTGTGCATATAGCTGAAGGTTCCAAGAAAGCGGGCATTCTCCATCTCAAATGCTTCCTTCGCGGGTGACGGAAGCCATTGCGCAATGCCCTCTCCCATGTGGCGGATGCATGCAAAGTTGGCTATCGGCTCTTTGCATAACTGGCATACCTGCACTTCCATACCAACCATCCCTGAAGCTTCCCATTTGATACACTCTGCCCACAAGTGGGCAATACTTGCTTGGATTCGTTATTTAAAAACATTTCTATCCTCAAAAAGTTGTGTTAAAGGGCATGCTTGCATTGTGCTGTGGGAATAGGGCCCCATTATGCTGGTTTCACGGAATATATGCCCAATAAAAGCCAGGCGCAGATATGATATTATGGACGAGATATTTCATGGTGTTTTCAGGCAGGGCAAAAGCATCCTGACTCCGAACCCGCGGCCAGGCCGCAAGCTCTTTACCGAACAGCTGCTGAAAGTGAAGGATGAAGAGTATAGAGTATGGGACCCGAACAGGTCCAAGCCTGCTGCGGCAATCGCGAAGGGGCTGAAGCAGTTCCCGCTGAAGGCCGGCAGCAAAATCCTTTACCTTGGCATCGCATCAGGCCAGACAGCCTCATATTTTTCTGACATCATCGGTCCCGGCGGCGTCGTCTATGGCGTCGAGATATCAGAGCGCTGCTTCCGCGAGCTGCTGCCGACGGCGCAGGCGCTCGGCAACATTGTCCCAATCCTTGCGGACGCGCGCAAGCCCGAGACCTATTCGTGGACAGAGCACGTTGACATCATTATGGAAGACGTCGCAACGAACGACCAGAGCGAAATCATGATAAGGAACGCAGAGCGCTTCCTAAAGCCCGGTGGCTTCGCCATGATGGTGATAAAGTCCCGCAGCATCGACGTGACGAAAGAGCCGAAGGATATCTACAAGCGCGAGCTGGAAAAGCTGTCCAAGCATTTCAAAATCATCCAGTCGCTGGAGCTGGACCCCTTCGAGAAAGACCACCTCTTCATCCTGATGCGGAAGGAATGATAATTTAAGACTTTCTTCTAATACTGTTCCATGAGAGCTGTAGGCATTGACACGGGCGGAACGCATACCAGGATATTTGCGGATGATATGGACGAGCCATTGAAGCTGATGACCCCGGCAACCAAAGCTGGTTATCTGAGCCTGCTGAGGGAGCAAAGGAGGATTCTCGAAGGCTGTTACCTTGTTGACGCAGTCGCAGGTCCGCCGAGCCCTGACCGCAGAAGCGTTGCCATAACAAACCAAGGCTGGGGCGAGTTGACAGCCAGCGAGATAGAAGAGTCATCGGGCGCAAAAGAGGCAAGTATTTACAATGATATTGAGGGTGCCGGCACCGGCGTGGTGGATGTTGAAAGGAATGAGCCCGGAAGGATTGTTTACATAGCAGGGGATCGCATTCCAGAGGCTTACGGGTTTTTGATGATTCCGGGAACCGGCATAGGCGTGGCCAAGATAACACCGGAAGGCGAGGTGCTCGGCGGCGAGGGCGGCTGGGTGCTGGCGCAGCCCACAAATCCGAACGAAGAAGATGTGTTTGGCAAGCTGCAGGCCCAAAACAAACGGCTTGTGGCTTGCGAAGACGTTGCTGCCAATCCTGCGATTTATGGTGTCTGGTTCATGGAAAGAGAACTGGTTTTTGATTATAATCCTTCTGCCACATGCAATGTCAAGGGTGAGGAGTTTCAAGCTGTGGAAGGGTCAGCAGACAAGCCTGCCGAGATAGCAAGGCTTGCAAAGGGTGGTAGCAAATTCTGCGGGCTTGTTATGAAAAAGGCAGCCCGCTTCCTCGGCCAGTGCGCGCAGGCGAACATGCTGTCGCCGCCGCTGGCGCGCGCGCTCTGCATAACAGGCAGCTTCGAGCATGACATGGAAGTGCCCGGCTATGTTGATGAGTTGCTCAGGTCGCTCTATGCATCAAGGCACGGGGATATGCTGAAGGGGTTTCCTGTTTACACCATACGCGACCCGGGAATGCTCGGTGTGAAGGGGAGCCTTATCATCGCAAGAAAATATGCAGGCAAGTAAAGTTACTTCAGTTCAGCTCTCAGCCTTGCGAGGAACTTCTCGTAATCAGAAACCATTGCGCCAGCGGCCTTCACATGGCCTCCGCCGCTGCCGATGCCAGCCGTGCACTTCTTCACAATCTTCCCGAGATTCACGCGGCCTGACTGGCAGCGAAGCGAGAGCTTCCATTCTCCGCCTTCCGAAGACTTTTTCTTTATCATAACCACGAGGTCGGGCAGCATCTCAGCAAGTCTGTTGGAGACCGCAGAAGTCAGGTTCAGCTTGCTCCTGATTTCATATATGACAAGCCCTGCATCAGGGTAGAGCTCCTTGCCGCCGTCGAATCTGCCCATTATGGCGTCGAATTCCTTGTTTGCAGCCGCCTTCCAGGACTTCAGCTCGCTGCTCCTTGTGAAGTCAGTGAAGTCCGTTGCCGCCATGATGTGCTTCAGCGCCGCGGCCGCGCCGCTGAGCCCTTTAATGGTGACCGCAGACGACAGCAGCTCCGCGCCTAGTGCCATCTCATCCTTCGAAATCTCGCAGGATTTCATGAACGAGGCGCAGTCCTTCATGCCGTAGTCGCCATAGACGCCTATACATGAAATCCACTTGAATGGTGACGGCTTCTTTTTCAGTTTTTCCAGTATCCTGTAAACCATGTAGCTCGTCGGTGCGTAAACATCCTTGTCAAGCCTCGGGTTTATGTGCAGTATGCCCCAGCGCGAGAGGTCGCGCTCGGCGATGTGGTGGTCTATCACAACGAGCTTTGCCTTTTTCTTCAGCTGCATCAGGCTCTCGAACTCCTGGTCAACAGGCAGGTCTGCAAAGATTATAGTTTCGGCGCCAACCGAAAGGATGTTCTTCAAGGTCTTGCTGTCCAGCCTCGGGCCTTCCAGAGGCGCGAATCTCATCTTCGGAAAGAACTTCAGCAGCAGCGCTGCCGCGCATATGCCGTCTGCGTCATGGTGGTAGACCAGCAGCTTCTCGCCGTCTGCTTCCAGAATTCCGCCCAGCTTCTCCATCATCCTGTCGCTGTCCCATCTCATGCAACACACATCCATACTGCATATCTGCCGAAGTTAACATCAGTGCATAACTTCAGCACTTTGCCATATGAATATCCCGAATAGGAATTGTTGTCCTAGGCTGCTTAAAAAGCACAAGTCCAATACTCAGCGGTGATATCTTGGAAGGCCTTCGCCATGTCATTGACATAAGGCAGTTCAAGGAGCCTGAAGACCTCGAGAAGTTGATGAGGCTCTCCGAAGAAATGGAGAGCGGATTCAGAAGCGGCGCGCTTGGGCAGCCTATGACAGGCAAGGTTCTCGCGGCGCTTTTTTACGAGCCAAGCACAAGGACGAAGTTCTCGTTCGAGTCCGCGATGCTCAGGCTCGGCGGCAGGACCATAGGCACGGAGTCCGCTGCGCAATTCTCATCAGCGGCAAAGGGAGAGTCGCTGCCTGATACCATCAGGATAATAGGCAGGTACGCTGACGTGATTGTGATAAGGCATCCGGAGGAGGGCTCTGCAAAGCTTGCTGCGGAGTATTCGCCTGTGCCTGTGATAAACGCAGGCGACGGCACGGGCCAGCACCCCACGCAGACGCTGCTGGACGCATACACCATAAGGAAGGAGCTGGGCAGGCTAGACGACTTCTCGATAGCGATGGTCGGCGACCTGAAGAACGGCAGGACAGTGCATTCGCTAGCCTGCCTGCTGGCGCACAGGAAGAATGTGAGGATGCTTTTCATATCGCCTGAATCCCTGAAGATGAAGGAAGAAATAAAGGAATACCTAAAGGGGAAAGGCGTTGCATTCAGCGAAACCTCAGACCTCGATGGGGCCATAGGCGGAATTGATGTGCTTTATGTGACGCGCGTGCAGAAGGAGCGGTTCGCTAGCCTGGAGGATTACGACAAAATCAGGGGTTGCTACATCATCACAAACGAAATTGCAAACAGGATGAAAGGCACCGCGATAATCATGCATCCGCTGCCGCGCGTTGATGAGATAGCGCCCGATGTTGACAGCAACCCAAGGGCAGCTTATTTCCGCCAGGCTGAGAACGGCTTGTATGTCAGAATGGCTCTCTTGAAGACGGTCCTTGGCGGTGAAGCATGAACCAGAAAGAAAAATTATTCGCGCTGAAGACCGCGCGCGCTGCGATAGAGTTGTGGGTCAGGGAAGGCAAGAAACTCAAATCCGACAACATCCCTGAATCCTTCAGGGAGAAGCGGGGTTGCTTTGTCACGCTGACAGAGGAGGGAGAACTGAGGGGCTGCATCGGCTATCCTGAGCCTGTCATGCCGCTTGTTGACGCGCTTGTCGGTGCAGCGATAAGCGCATGCAGTGACCCGCGGTTCCCGCCTTTGGATGAAACCGAGCTCAAGAGAATTCGCATCGAAGTTTCAGTGCTGACCAAACCAAAACCCATCAAGCCTGCGGATATCAAGACCGGGAGGGACGGGCTTGTTGTCAGGCAGGGCTTCTATTCAGGTTTGCTCCTTCCCCAAGTCGCAACTGAATATGCGTGGTCGAAAGACGAGTTTCTACGCCAGACCTGCATCAAGGCAGGGCTTCATCCGGATGCGTGGAAGGAGAAAGGCACTGAGATACTTGCATTCCAGGCAGAGGTTTTTTCTGAAAACGCACGATAGATTTTTAAGGGTTTCTGTCGGGTCTGGAATTTAAAGCTTGCTGCGAAATCTGTGCATGGCGAAAACCGGCACTGGTGCCAAATGCCCTGAAATCTTGAGAAAACTCAAGGCAGAAGAAGCCGAAAGCGGAAGGGAACTGCTGAAAAGAGCAGGAAGGGGCATGCTGAATGCTGCTGTTGAAGAGCCAGCTTCCACCATAGCCTTCTGCAACCACATCAGAAGATGCGGAGCCATGCTTGATGGGGAGCTGGACTTTGACGCGGCTGCTGCCCGAATCGGGGGCTGTGCATCTGCTGAAACGCTTGAAAAGCTGGATGAAGGGCTTAGGTATGCAATGGCTGGGTTAAGTGCCGCCAAGATGCTGCGCTGCGCAATGAATGATGACGAAGATGGTGTTGTTAAAAACGCGCGCGCTTTCAGGGATTATGTTTCGACGGGGGCGGGGGTGGACGACGCCACGAAATATCACTGGGTTGTGGATGAGATTGCCGGCAGCGTGCATAAGGAGGCGCCTGATGAACTATCCGCTTCTGCAAGTAAAAGGCCCACCGTTAGGGGGAGGGGCCTCTCATTGACAAATATGGTAATAGACGCTGGTTTTCGTATGGGCGGGGATTTTTTTAAGGCCAGGAAGAAACTCCTTGGAGACCCGGAACTGGTAACACAACACCTGGAAAGTGCAGGCAAGGGCAGATACCGCGTCAAGTTTGGTCAAAAACACGAGGATGCCATTCGTGAAGCGCTGGATGCCTTCAGAATCACATACCGTGGCGGCAGGGCAGCACGAAAATCAACCAAATCCCAAGGTGACAGCGGCGACGCTGAAAACGCCATGCCGCTGAGCAAATATATAATGTCTGCAGGGCTTGCCAGGGGAGGGAATCTCCGCAGAGCGAGCGCGTGGCTTCTGGAGCATGATGGTTTTGTTTCCACCCATCTTGACGAGGTGGCGAAAGGCAGATACCGCAGCAAGCCGGGCAATGAGCATGGAAAGGCCATCAGGGATGCACTGAGGGCATACAAAACCGCGCTTGGGGAAGGCCGCAAGCCGCCTGTGCTTTCGGCTGCGTCAGCCGGCGCGCCTTCAGCAGGTCATCCGGAAACCGCGGAATCAGACGGATGCACCCGAAGGTATCCTCTGGGGTGTGTCGCCGGATTCCTAGGACAAACAGGGCGGGGAAACGAAGAAACCAAGAAGTGGCTGCTTGAGACTTGTGGGGACTACATAAAGGAAGGCGGCGATGGGCTCGAAATCGGTGACGAGCATCTTTTGGAAATAATGAAAAAGTTTGATGGCGTTCGCGGTCCAAGCAGGCAGGGCAGCAGAATACAGCTTATGCAGGCTGTGACGCAGGCTGGCGGAAAGGTGAGCTTCGCGGATGCCATGGATATTGTGAACAGATATCAAGGGGGCCTCGTATTAAACGAGGGCAGCAAGAGCTACGTCCGCGATTCCGACATGTGGAAGCTCAGGCTCATTCTTTCCCAGGGCGCAGAATCCGGTGACATTCTGATACCGCTTGATGCAATATACGGCGAGCTGCTTAGGAAATCAGAAGGCAGTGCGGCAGTAACAGATTATCTCAGGGAGAATCCAGTGACGTACTCAAGGATGGTCGAAAGGAGCGGCAAGTATTTTGTGCATGCAGGCAACGACCTGAGTGTAGTGGGCCGCGCAATACAGGGTTACAGGGACAGGTTATGAAGGCACCCCATGCCGGGAATACTTCGAACCCCATGAGAATGACGTTCTCATCTTAGCCAGGAACTCTTTGAAGGCTTTATGCCTTCGTTGACCAGCAGGAACTTCACCGAGTTGTCCTCTTCCTTTGACCTGTGCTTCATTATGGTGGCCTTTCTCTCCGAGGTCTTGCCTGTCTTCTCAAGGTGCACCATGGCCTTGGACCAGTATTTTATCGCGTCGCCGCCGACGACCTCATAGCTGCCGTTGTCCCAGTTCTTGAACGCATGCGCTGTTATCAGCACAGGGATTTTCTTTTCCTTGGCGACCTTTGAAAGGACTGACATCTGGCGCGACAGGGAGCGGTTCGCTTCCAGCAGGGTATCCATCCTGCTTTTCCTGTCCTTCTCAGCTATGCCGTCAGCGAGCTCGGCGTGCTCTATCCTGTAGAGCGCAACAGCGGAATCGAGGATTATCAGGTTCGCACCGCTCTGCTCGGCCCTCTTGACTGCCAGTTCCTGCTCCTTCAGTGTGCGGGGCTCCAGAAGTTCTATGCTCTTCAGCAGCGAATCAGGGTTGCCGGATATCTGGCTGGCTCTTTCCTTTGAAAGCCCGCCCTCGGTGTCTATGAACAGGACCCTGCCCCCATTCTTCACGCAGTCCAGCGCAGCCAGCAGGCAGAGGTTTGTCTTGCCTGTGCCGGGCTGGCCGTAGAAGTTCGTTATCGCGCCTGGCTCAAGGTCACCCAGCAGCGCGCCGAGGGGTTCGGGGAGTCTCATCATGTATGGTTGGGTTTCAGGTTTAAATCATGTGCATGATTCTCCATATCAGATTCTCCCTATCAGGTCGTTCGTCTTGACCCCTATGCCTTTGATGTCGTCAGGGAATGCCAATCTTACTGGCGCGAAGAACCTCTTCTCAAGCTCCGTGATGGCTTGGCGGTTCTTTTCTGCGGCTGCACGAGTAGCCCATTCCGCGTATTCTTTCAGGACATCTAGGAAATCCTCGTCGTGCGTGTCCCCGCGGCGCATGTTAGCAAGGCAGCAATCATGTTCGCTCAGTGCTATGAGTGCCAGCATCTCTCTCATCCTGTATGGCGGCGCGGATATGTCAGCGAACATGTCCATGGGGTAGCCTGGCTGCGACCAGAGTAGGGTTTCGGCCAGATGGCTTGATTTGGAATTCCTGCCTCCTCCGGGCGGCCCGAAATCCGACTCGAACTTCGTCTTCCAGAGTGCCAGCGCTTCCTCTATCCTGCCCCTGCCCAGCGCGCCACCTGCATGCCGCAGCATCGCTGCCGCCTCCTTCGGGTCTTCCCTCACAATCCTTATCAGCCATTCAAGCGTGTCCGAGTATTCGGTAATGTCCATGAGCGCGTATGGGTTCATGATGACTATGCCTCCATACACAACAGGGTTTGAGCTTCCCTCCTCGCCTATGGCCCTGAGCGCCATCTGGAAATTCACGCGGCCGTGCCCGTCCGAGTATATACTGCCGTCCCTCAATGAGTTAATGCCAAGGCCTGCCAGTGTCCTGGCTGTGCACATGTTCTCCGCGCTTGTGGCTCCCTGTATCCTGCCCATGCGCCTGTCATGGTCCTCAATCGTGTATATCTTCTTGAAGCTTGCGCCCTCAACTTTCAGCGTCTCCCTGAACTCTGTTATCGCCGGATGCTCGGAGCCGTCCCCGCGCCAGCACCCGCTGACAGGGATTTCTGCTATACGCTTGCCTTTGAAGCTGCCGTCCGCGGGCTTGCCCATACCCGGTGGCGCGAACAATGTGTGGATGCTCCAGTAGGTGATGTCATCCCTGCCGGCTTCCATGAATGCCTGCTGCTCTGGCGTTTTTGCGGAAAAATCTGCTGAGAAGACCGTGCCGTGCTCCATGACCTTTGCCGCCCTCGTCAGTGCGTATCCGCTGAACATGTCAGTGCATCCGAGGAAGAATTCAGACTCCGCGCCAACCTCCTCCTCGCAGCCGCAGGCGTAGACTCCATCGGGAAGTTTCTTCATCCTGTCGGGGTTGTTGTCAAAGGCGTAGACCTCGTGCCCGTGCTTCGGCAGTATGTATGCAAACGACATGCCGACGGGACCCAGTCCGAGTATTCCTACCTTCATTTTATTCACCTTATAACCAAACGCCGGCTGAACATATAAAATTAATTGAAAAATATTCAATAATAATTCACTAAAAGCTTAAATAGTTGAATATTATACAATTATTATGAAGAATATTGAGGGGAGGCTGCTACCGCTGCTGAAGACCGGCTTTTGTACACCGAAGGTATCATCCATTGCGAGGAGGCTCAGGGAGCCCACGACCACCATCCAGTACAACATCAAGAGGCTGGAAAGGGAGGGCAAGGTGAAAGGCTACAAGGCCGTGCTCAATCATGAGAAGCTGGATAGGGGTTTTTGCGCCTATGCGCTCCTTGAGCTGAATCCCAAAGCATATGTGCAGCCGGAGGTCGTGGCAAGGAAGATAGCGAAGAACCCCGACGTGGAGAGTGTGGATATATGCACAGGCGACTGGGAACTCATAGTCAAGCTGAGGGCAAGGGACCATAACGGGTATTACGGGCTTGTTAAGACGCTGCTCTCACAGGAGGAAGTCGCAAAGATAAAGTCGCTCATATCACTCAAGCAGATGAAATCAGAATTCATCGAATTTAAGCCGGAAAAGGAGAAAGAATAGCATGGACATCGAATCAAGGCTCGCGCTCATCAGGTCGGTCGGAGAGGAGATAATAACAGAGCAAGAGCTTCGTGAGCTGCTGGAGACCAAGGCCCATCCCATTGCATACGACGGCTTTGAGCCGAGCGGAACGAGCATACATATAGCACAAGGTCTGCTGAGGGCTATAAACATAAACAAAATGACCAAAGCCGGTTGCAAATTCAAGATTCTCGTTGCGGATTGGCATGCCTGGGCCAACAACAAAATGAAAGGGGATTTAGACCTTATACAAAATGTAGGGAAGTACCTCATAGAGGTATGGAAAGCGTGCGACATGGACATTGACAGGGTCGAGTTTGTCTGGGTTTCTGATATGGTAAAGGATGATGATTACTGGAAAAAGGTAATGCAAATAGCCAGGAATTCGAGCTTAAACAGAATAATCAGATGCAGCCAAATCATGGGGAGAAGCGAAAAGGAAGCGCTTCAGGCATCGCAGATATTTTATCCTTGTATGCAAGCCGCCGACATCTTCCAGCTTAAAGCAGATATAACACAGCTCGGTATGGACCAGAGAAAAGTCAATATGCTGGCCAGAGAAATCGGGCCCCAACTTGGATTCTGGAAGCCGGTGGTTGTTAGCCATCATATGCTAATGGGTCTAGCACAGCCGCCGTCTGCGAACATAGAGGGTGTGGGAAGGGTTATGCAACTTAAGATGTCCAAGTCAAAGCCCGACACCGCAATATTCATGACAGATTCAGCCGACGAGGTGAACAGGAAGATAGCCAAAGCATACTGTCCAGAAGGTGTTGTGAACGAAAATCCTATACTGGAATATTGTAAATATATAATATTCGAGAAGTTCGACGGCTTCAAGATTCAGCGAAGCGAGAAGTGGGGCGGCGATATAGAAATAGCATCGTACAAGGAACTCGAATCATTATTCGCCTCGAAAAAACTACATCCAGCAGATCTTAAACATGGCACAGCTAGGTATCTCAATGAACTCCTGAATCCAGTTCGTGATAAGCTGGAAAGGAGCAAAACTGCACAGAGGCTTAAGGGTGAGATTCTTGCGCAGGTCATTTGAGATAGTTTGCAAACACTTTAGACTTTTTTGAAGGATACGCGAACGGAAAATCAAAAACACTTTTCACGAAATCCTCTTGCGGTAATATTATTTCATGTCTGTAAATGTAATTTCCTAATCTGTCTACGGACTCTATTCCTCTGCTTTTGCTTTTTCTTTTGCAGAAATAAACTTTTGCACCAAATTGGTCTGCTACGAGCTTGCCAGCATCATGCACAATTTCCGATATACCGCAAAGAGAGACTCCACGGAACTTGCCGTTGCGCGGCTTTAGGACTGTACCGTCGGTGGATATCAGGCCGCACAAATATGCCTTGATTATGCTCTTGTCTTCACATCTTTTTATTAAATCAGGTATTACAAGCTTATCCTTGTTCCAGATGCCGGCATCATAATTCTTCGGGCCGATGGGATGCTGCAAAACTTTGTTAAAAAATCTTATCACAGGCTTGGACGTTACAACTATGCCTCTGTAGGCGTCGCTCGAGCAGAATAAGCTGAATACATCCTTTCTGAAAATATCCATAAAAACATCCGATACCATTTTGAGGTCTGACTCTACTAGTTTCATGTCGGATTTTCGCTGCTCTTCTGTACGCTTGCCATAACTTAGCCCGTGAGATATTACTATTTTTTCTTTGTCAATACCGCCATCGCCATGTAAGATTCCGCAAAGGAATGCGAGTTCAAGCGTCATTCCAACGGGTAGCCTGACAGAGTTTCCTCCCGGCCCAGCTACAAATTCGCAATTCTCAAGCACCCGTTTGCATATCTCTTTACAGAAGCTTTCGTTCTGATCGAAAAGTTTGATGTATAAGCTTAGTATACGCCTTAGAGTCTCTATGGGTATAGCGTAAACCCCTCTTATTTGCAGTGTGGATGTGACATATTTCTGACCAAGGAAACAGCGCCTTAGGTCATAATAGTTAAAGAATGCTCCTCTGAAAGAATTATAATCTTTTATTTCAATAATTCCGTTAACCAACTCTGATAATATATGAACTGCTCCGCGAACCCTTATAAGTCTCCTTGTTTCTTCTTCATCTCCTATTTCATGCAAGTCGAAAATATACCTTGGATCGAATTCTTCCATTGAAATCCCTATTATATTATTACATTATTACTTAAATATATTTATAAAGCTATCGCTATAATTACATGATATAATAGTAATATTTATGACAAAAACTGTGAGGGAAACTGTTAGTATCAGGATAATTCCAGAGCTATGGAAGGAAGCAAAGATATATGCTGTAAGGAATGATATGAGTATAGGAGAAGTAGTCGAAAAGGCCATAAAAACACTCCTATCTTCAAAGTGAATAATTGGTGCACGATGTAAATATATTCTTGATGCACCATATTCTCTTCAAGTGATTCCATGACAATAACACTAATCCCGCCGGGAATGCCTGTTAACTTGGGACAGGAGTTCAGCCTGCTGCCAAACAACCTTGCCCGCTTCGGGGAGGAATTCTTCGTTACCAACGGGGGCGCGGTCAGGAAGGTCTGCAGGGACGGAAAGGAGGAGACCATAGTCAGGCTTACGCTGAAGGTCAGGGGCACGATGAGGAACACCAGCGACAGCGTGAGCACGCACCCCGGCGCGACGCTGGCATGGAACGGCTTCAAAGTCACGGTTGTTTCAGTCAAGCCTTCCAATGAGATGAGGCTTAAAGTGACGAGGGCTTAGTATTCTTAGGCTAGCCGCCAAAGACTAGTTTTATCCCCAGCATGAAGCCTATGCCGATGAGGAAGAACGCGAAGTAGAGCATGGATTTTGCAAGCCGTTTCTCTTTGTGCAGTTCCGGTATGAGGTCGCTGGCCGCGATGTACATGAAGCCTCCGGCAGCGAACGGAAGCAGCAGCTCTGTGAAGCCGGCCGCGCCTGAGAGCAGGAAGCCTGCCACACCACCCGCCACTGCAGTGAGCTGCGAAGCCAGGTTGAAAAGCAGCGCCTTCTTCGGGGAGAATCCGCCATAAACAAGCACGCCGAAGTCCCCGAGCTCCTGCGGCAGCTCGTGGCCGATTATCAGCAGCGTCGTGACTATGCCGAAGGGTATGCTGACGAAGAAGCTGGCGGCTATGACCAGCCCGTCTATGAAGTTATGTATCCCGTCGCCTATGATTATGAGGTGCGTGAACGCGTGAACCTCGCACTTGCCTTCATGGCAGTGGTGCCAGTGGAGGAACTTCTCTATGAGGAAGAAAATTATGAAGCCCACCAGAAGGTAGCTGAATGCCGTTGTGGCTTCCATGGCCTCGATGGCCTCAGGCATGAGGTGGAGGAATGCCCCGCCGAGGAGCGCGCCTGTCGAGAAGGCCACAAGGACCATCAGCAGCTTGCCTAGCATATCCTTCTTCAGAACCAGGGCCGCGGCGCCGACAAGCGCAATTAGCCCGTCTATTATTGTGGCGGCCAGAATCCAGAGCAGAACATCCAGCATGGCTATATCTTGGAACCTGTTTATTAAATGCTTCCAAATCCGTCTGTCCAGCTTTTCCTGTACGCCTGATTTATAAGGCTGGCCTACAGATATTATTTCAGTGAGTGTGATGCCCCTAAACTGGAAGATGAAGGGAATGGAAGCTTAGATTCTCCTAGGGGTAATTACCTCTGGCACAGTCCTTCTGAAGATTTCTAAAGAGAGGCTGACCGCCAAGCAGAAAATCATTCTGCAAAGGGTTCTTTCAAGCCAGTACACGAGCTCTTCCCTAGCCAAAGCACTATCAAAGGAGCTGTCATGCTCCCGCTCCTGCATCTTCAATAACCTCAATCAGCTCAAGCGCTGCGGGCTGGTGGGTGGGGAGAATGGAAGCCCGCTCAGGCTCACTGATGCAGGCAGAATCGTTTCTAAGAAAGCTGGAGGTGCCAAATGACCTATGGCTTTGGCCAGACACGCAGCCATGGCGAAGCCGCAGCAAGCGGATTCCGGAGGAGCTTCAGGCTTGACGAACTGGACGAGCCTGCCGTGGAGGAATATAGAAGCAACACCTCGTCGACCGACAAAGTTTTGTTCGCTACCGTTTCCAGGGACGGAATGCCGAAGCGTTATTTCGGCTGCAGCCTTGAGATGCTTTTCGAGATAGACGAAGAGACCTACGGGACAATACTTCCATTCTACAGGAAAGGGGGTGGATTATGACATTTTTTGGAGAGGATGAATACGAGTCTGTAGAGTCGCACAAGCTAGACCCGGACATGAAAGCCAGAAATGCGCTGAAGTTGCTGAAGGGCTACCCAGAGTTCAGCAGCCTGCTGGGTCTTGGTTGCATTGAGGGTCCGGAAGAACTATGTTCAGAGCCATTGGTTTACAGGAGCTTCAGGAGAATCTACAGACGGCTGGAAAAGGCAGCCAGGCTAGCCGAGGACCTGAACATATACATAGACAGAAGCCTAGATCGGCGAGGAATTTAATATAAACAAAGGGGACAAATGATTAGCATGGCAGAAAAACTCGACCCATGGGCCTCGGACATCAGGGTCAAGGACTACGGAAAACTGGAGAAGGAGTTTGGCATAGAACCGATAGAGACCGTGTTAGCCAAAATACCGGGCCCGCTCATTTATATGCGCCGCGGCATGATGTTCGGTCACAGGGACTTCGGCAGGATACTTGACGCGATGGCGAAGAAGAAACCTTTCGTGATGATGACAGGGCTGATGCCATCTGGGAAGTTCCATCTGGGGCATAAGATGCTGGCTGATGAGATTGTCTACCTGCAGGAGCACGGCGCGAAGGTCTATCTCTGCGTTGCTGACATTGAGGCCTACAACACAAGGGGCATATCGCTGGAAGAAGGAAGAAAGACTGCGTTAGAGGAATACCTGCTCAACTACATTGCGCTGGGGCTGAAGCCAAAGAATTGCGATTTCTATTTCCAGAGCAGCCGCTCCGCTGACGCGGAAAAGGCCAACGCCTACTACAGGCTGGTCGGGATGTGCTCCAAGAAGGTGACATTCAGCGAGATGACCGCGGTCTATGGCGAGCTGACTCCTGGTAAGATAATGTCTGTGTTCACTCAGGTGGCTGACATACTGCACCCGCAGCTGCCTGAGTTTGAAGGCAAGCTGCCCGTCGTCGTTCCTGTCGGCGCGGACCAGGACCCACACATCAGGTTGACGCGCGACATAGCCTCAAGATTCTCGGAATTCAATTTCATACCGCCGGCGGCAACCTACAACAAGTTCCTGCCCGGCCTGAAGGGCGGCAAGATGAGCAGCAGCGACCCGCTCTCCTACATCGCGCTATCCGATGACCCGAAAACGGCGAAACATAAGATAATGAAGTATGCTTTCTCGGGAGGCGGCAATTCTGTTGAAGAGCACAGGAGGCACGGCGGCAACACCGAGGTCGACGTCAGCTACCAGATGCTGTATAACATGTTTGAGCCTGATGACAGGAAGATGAAGAAGATAAAGGACGACTACACATCAGGCAGGATGCTCTCCGGAGAGCTGAAGCAGATACTCGCGGACAAGCTGGAGTCATTCCTTTCGTCGCACCAGAAGGCGCGCGAGAAGGCTAGGAAAGAAGTTGCCAAGTTCTTGTAGTATTGGATGACAATTCTTCTTCAACTCTACCGGCCCTAGCGGCACGGTCCCTCCCAAAGGCGTATAACCGATTCGATAGAATAACTCAAGATAGTGCAATACTTCAGCGTAGATGATTTTATGATAAATAGCTCGCCCGATTTGTTTGAACTGATGGGCATGTACGTGGGGGATGGATGCATAAGCGTAAATGACAGGTATAAAGAATTTGCACTGTCGGGAGATATAACCGAAGAAAGGGAATATTACGAAAACCATGTCATCCCGTTGTTCAATAAAACAATAATGCAGCCGCTTCTTGACAAAAAGGTAACAGGAAAAGCTTATCCTAGCGTTGGTGTTTTTGGTTTTATGATATTCAATCGTAAATTAGTTGAATATCTCGTTGAACTCGGATTGAAACCGGGTCCCAAAACCAATATAAAATTGCCTGAGCTTATAATGAAAGCAAAACCAGCTCTTCAAGCACGTTTTTTGCGTGGCCTGTTCGATACGGACGGTTCAATTTATTTTGATAAAAACTACTCCGCAAAATGCAGAATACACTGTATACCGAAGATAAAGTTAGCTATGGTTTCCGAAACTCTTAAGAATCAGACAGTGCATTTGCTAAACAATATGGGAATCGGGGTCATGGATAAAAAACCATACCAAGGGAATGCAAAATGGAATCCTAGATATGAGATTATAATCTACAGAAAATCCGACTTGGATACGTTCATCAAAAAGGTTGGTTTCGCTAGCCCCAAACATAAAACAAAAATAGCTGTTTATAACGCTTTAGGATACTGCCCGCCAAATACTACGATTACTCAAAGAAAGAGCATACTTGGTATGCGGAGGGGAGGATACTCGGAGCAAGCGCCCTGCGCTCGTCTGTCGAACCTCCGAAGGCGCTAAGCCGCACGATATCTTAATCACAGTTCTTGCGAACTCCTCACTTAAGACGTTCTTAAGTCGTGTCCTTTTGACCGCTCAGGAACCTCCGCTAGGGCCGCCACCGGGATTTCCGCTCCATTTTCCGTCAACGCTTTTGCGCTGATGTTCTGGAAAAGGGTTGTTCGAACCCGGCCCAGAAGCTCCACAGGCTTCTATGCTTCCGCTACACAATGGCGGCCATGCTAAAATTTAGCAATATTCGGCTTATAAAAAAGCATTATAAGCTTGCCATCAAAACCGCAATGCACATCCGAAACCTTTAAATACATCATGCTCAATTATACTGCATAAGCAAACACACCGTTCAAATCTTTGGAGGTAAAAAATGAGAAAGCCTTTGATGTGGGACGACGACGATGAAGATGACTCCGGTAGCGATGACGAAGAGGGCGACGAAGGGGACGACGACATCTGATAATCATAATTTCTTTTTTCATTTGTTTTTTGGGGTATATTTCACGAAACCTGTGAAACCAATATTCTCTGCTTGTTGTCTGCAGTGGTGCCGTTATAGGCGAATGTCAGCCCCTGCCTGCCGGACTGGAGCATCAGGTTTCCGGCTATTTGTATATCAGTGTAATCCAGCAGCAGCTTTATGGCATAGATGTTCCCCAGGCCGAACCCGAAGGTCGGGCTTGCGTATGAAAAGAATTTACCGCTCTCTATCTCCCTTATCCTGTTTTCCACCGAATTCCAGTCGCCCCTTGTGAATGCCAGCAGGGCATGGGCGCCGTCCAGCTTCATATCAAGCCCTATGGAGTGCATGTCTGCGCCGCTCCTTGCTGTGCTGAGCGAGACAAAATCCCTTTCAACGAAGACAAGCGCCTTCAGCACGCTGTTCATGTAGGATGCGATATAGCTGCGGGCAAGGGAGCTGTAGGTGGCATTGGAAAGCGACAGGCTGGCGGAATCGCCGGTGCCTGGTATGTAGACCCTGCCTGATGTGCCGCTTATCTGTATGACCAGCTGGATGTTGTGGGTCATGTTTATCACCATGGTCCTGGAACCGCTCAGGCCGTAATTGCCCTCTACATCCGTGCAGTTCACGTACCATGTGTAGGCGTCGTCGGCCAGAGAGCGGTTGGCTGTTATGTTGGTCTGGGTTGCGTTCACTGTGCTTGAATTGTAGCCATAGGCCGAGCCGGATATGTAGAGCGAGCAGTTCAGCGTTGTGTGGTAGCCGTCCGTGGCGTTGAACAGCAGGTCCGGCCTGTCAACGGCGAAATGCGTGCCTTCGGCTGTAACCGGCGTGACTACTATGCCTGTCTCGGTCAGCGTGATGTAGAATGCGCCGTTGAGCGCGTTGCCGCTGAAGGTCAGGTTCTTCGTTGCCTCGGAAAACCCCGCCCTTGTGGCGTTCACAACATACTGGCTGTAGTTGTATGTAGTGCCGCTTTCATTGACATATGCTGTCAGGCTGAGCCTCGTTATCCAGCCGCTGCTGTTCGTCAGGGTATAGTTTATGAGGCTGCCTGTGGAGTTCCGGAAGGATAGGTTGGCGCTGCCTAGGCTGCTGCCCTTGCTTGTATTTGCGTAAACATCAACATACCACTGCCTGATGAGCTGGCTGTTGCTGCTTGTCGCCTCGGTTACGCCTGTAAACGAGCAGTTGAGGAATGTGTTTCCAAGCGACTTGCGGTTGGCGTTGGTTGATGTTATGTTGATGCCTCCTGGGATGTTCGTGTCATTGATGAACTGGATGTCCTGGAAGAGGGTGTTGTTGGAGTTCTGCATATCAATCATCCATTTCCTTGTCAGGTTGACCACGCCCTGCCTGAAGGTGTTGTTCTGGGATGTGTAAGAGTAAATGCAGGCATAACTTCCTACCGACGAACAATCCCAGATGTTAAGATTGGTGAAGGTGTTGTTGGAGCTGGTGGAGAGGTAGATGCCGTAGAAGATGTTTGAGCTTGCGGTGATGTTGGTGAGGGTGTTGTTGTTGGAGCTGTCGGAGAGGATGCCGTAAAAGGTTGAGCTTGCGGTGATGTTGGCAAGGGTGTTGCTGTTGGAGCCGGAGAGGTAGATGCCGTATTGGGTGTTTGAGCTTGTGTTGATGTTGGTGAGGGTGTTGTTTGAGCTGGCGAGGATATAGATGCCGTAATAGTTAGAGCTTGCGGTGTTGTTGGTCAGCACTGAGCCGCTGGCTCCGCCAGAGAGTATTATGCCGTTGTAGTTCTTTGTCAACGTGTTATTGTTAAATGTGAATGTCGGCGAGTTAAGCTCAAGACCCATTTGATTAGCGGTCGCTGCCCACCCCATCTCGCTCACGAAGCTGCTGGTCATGGAGAAGTTGGAGTTCGCTTGGATGACGATGTCCGAGTGCCTTGCGCTGTTGTTGGTTGTTATGTTGGAGCTGATGACAGTGAGGTTGCCCCAATTGGTTATATTGAAGTTGCTCGCACTATCGGCTGCGCTTCTGTTCATCCTGAGCTCGCAGCCATTGACTGAGAAGTTCGTCCAGTTGGTCGCCCCGCCCCTTGTGATGTTGAGGCTGGCGTCAACCGAAATGCAGGTTGAGGCGAAGGTTGAGGTGCAAGCCTTTACAAGAGTAGGCACGTCGGCAAGCAGTGTGGTGCAGTTGTCCTCATGCTGGACTGCTGGAGAACCTGACCAGATGTTGATGGTCGTGCCTGAGAGCTCTGCCTTGGCCTGGGCTGACGCTGCCATTGCCAGGGAAGAGAGTACAACCAAGGCCAGAACCGGCCAAGCTTTCATCGAGTTCATCGTGCCCCCTCCATGAGCCGCCCAAGCGTCTCCCTGTGCATTTGAATGTCTGCTGCTGACAGGTTTGAAACCATGTTGTCATACTCTGAAACGAAAATCTTTGCAAGCCTTAGCATTTCCTCAACCCTTCGTTTGTCAACAATCTTCATGTAATACTGTGCATCTATCCGCTTTTTCTTGTGCTCATTTATGGTCTTTACCTTCTCTTCGCCAAGGAGTTTTCCTGCGGTCAAGATGGAGCAGAAATGATTCCCGCACTTTATGCCGATGCGCTGCAGGAATGCGTACAAGGCATAATACTCGGCGTAATATATGACAACCGTCGCCCACAGCATATCGCCTTCGCTCAGGTCTGTTTCGGCCCTCTTTAGCGAGGATTTCGCGTTATTCAGGTATGACTTCGCCAGGGATGAGTCAGGCTCAGCCAGACAGATACCATCCTTCATGCCCGCGCACCATTTGATGTCATCGCGCATATTTCTCCCACATCATGTCAACGAAAAATGAGTGATTGCTCAGGACCACATGGCTCTTCCTGACCTGCTCAAGGAGCGTCTCCCTGCCTTCGACTGCCCTGCTGAACTCTTTGCCTGACATCCCTATCTCATGGATTCTGTGCGGCAGCAGATGTTTCGGCAGCTCAACACTTTCGTCGGAAATGACAAGCATATCGGCATCAGAATTTTCGCCAGCCCCGAAGCTGGCAAAGCTTCCGAACAGTATCACTGGCTTGTCGTTTTTCAACTCCTTCATGAAGCCCCTGAACTCGGCATATTTTTCCATGAACAGCAGGGTTTTCTGCGCTTCTGCCTGAAGCAGGCTGGATTTGGTGTTTATATTCTCCAGGTTCAGCGTGAAATACTTGTTTTTGCCCTGGACTTCTGAAACCAGCAAGCCTTTCTTCTCGAGCTCCGAAAGTACTGCCTGGGTTGTTTTGAGCGGTATTCCTGAAAGCTTGCTTATCTGCCTCAGATACAGCCTTGCAGAATAGTCGCCAAGATAAAGCATCAGAATTTCCAGTTCTCTGTTTCTTTTACGATACATATGTATCTATTTCGATACGATATATATAAATACAGTTATTAAATCATTTTCAATTCTAGTTTAATTCAGATTAAACCAATCAGGCCTGCCTTATGCTCACGACCCGCTTGCCGCCTGATGTGCCCGCGTTCTCGACCACGACTGTATGGTAGCCTGGGTTGAGCGTAAGGTCTCCTGTGATGTTTATGTTGGTGTAGCCAACCACAACTTTCAGCGGATACCTGAGCCCCAGGCCGTAGCCGAAGCTCGGGCTTATCTGGCTGAAGAAGCTGCCTGACTCTATGTCCTTGATCCTCTTGTCCACATCGGCAGCACTGCCTTTTGTGAACAAAAGCAGGTCGCTGGCGCCTGTCAGGTATTCATCAAGCATGAGCGTGTGGGCGGATGTGCCGCTCCTGCCGAAGTCGATGGATATGGGGTCCTTCTCGACAAATACAATCCCCCTGACCGTGCCGTTCCCTGATGATGTTATGTAGTAATGAGATGGGAAGGTGGACGAGGTGTTGCTCATGGAGCTTGCGGCTGCCTCTTTGTTCGTGCCCATGGCCACCAGGCCGGAGGTGCCAGGCACTTGAAGGCTCAGCTGTATGCTGTGGCCCAATATCACCCTGGCTGACGCGCTTGATGCCGTGTACAGGCCTTCCTTGTCATAGGCGTAAACCTGTATTGTCCATGTTCCGTCGTTTGCATCAGCCGGCAGCGTGTATGAATAGGTGTATGTGGAGCCGTTCGTTATGTCAGCCATGCTGCTCATGGAGGCGTTGGTAAGGTTGAAGGCTCCTGTGGGCCTTCTGACTGATACGAGCACGCCCACTATGTCAGTCTTGCCGTTTATGTCCGTGACATTTGCCCTGACCTCCATTACTTCGTTTGCCATGAACTTGTTGACCTCGGCGCCGCCCTTGTATGTCATTATGCTTGCTATGGTGGGCGCAGGATTGGTTATGCTGAAGTTGTAGCCGAACTCCAGCGCATCCCCGCTCCTGTTGTAGAGCAGCCCGTCAGAGGCGTTGGTCAGGCTGACGTATGCCCTGTATGTCCCGTCTCCATGCGTCCTTGTGGACACGTTCCAGCCCGTGGCGTTCCAGAGTGTTCCGAAGTCAAGCACGGCGCTGGGGGCAATATATCTGGCAGTCGTGTCATCCTGTATGGTCGCCTCATCACCCCAGCCAGTTCCGCTCCAGTACTGGACCTTCATGAGCAGGTAGTAGGAGGCTTCAGTGGCGCCGTTAGTTATGTTGCTGCTTATCAGGCTGACGCTCTGGCTCGGGTTGTAGGATGTCTGGTTGGCATAGAGGCTTACCGAAGGCAGTATCCAGCCCTGGAAGCTGGTCGTGTTCGTGGCTGCGTAGAAGTTGGAGGTGTCATTCGCCCAGACTGTCACATTGTATGTGCCGTTGGTGAAGCCAAGCGTGTAGTTGCCCTTCCAAAGGTAGGTTCCTGTGTTAGATAGCGTCAGGTTGCTTGTCGCGCCGAGCGGTGTAGTCACCTGCGCCCACAATGTATGGATGTCAGACTGGCCGTCAATGTCAGTCACATTCGCCCATATGGTTGCGTTCTGGCCGAACCCCTGGATGACGGGGCTTGCATTCACAGCGTTGACAACCGGCGCCGTGCTATATACAACGAAGCTCCAGACATCAGTCGTGTTCCAGTTGTTCGCGCTGTCGTTCGCATACCAGCGCCAGCTCACCTGTTTGCCTGCAGTTGAGGTCACAACCCTTATCACGCTGCTTTTGTTGGAAGCAGAGCCTATTATCAGCGTCTCGTTCACCCACGAGCCGCTGTCGTTCCAGCTGAATGTGCTGTAGTTGCCCACTATCGCGTCGTTCCATGTCACATTGAAGTAGACCGTGTCGCCCTTCTTTGTGCTTGACGAGGAGGCGTTGGTGAGGTTGCCGCTCCAGTAGGGCTTGGCTGAGTCAAGGATATAGTAGGTGTATGTGGAGTTTGTGTTGTTGGCGCTGTCGTTGCAGTAGACTCTAACAGAAAGCGAGCCGTCGGGTATGCTGCTCGTGTTGGCGAAGCTGAAGGATGCCGGGCTTGTGTCCACGCCGGCATAGTAGCTTGAATTGGTGTATGATGTGTTGATATAGGTGTCGCTGCATGTGCCTGCTATGGCCTGCGCAGTGCCGTAATACCTGCCTGTGGCAGGGCTTGTTATACCTGCATTAGGAAGGGTGCCGTCATAGGTGAAAGTTACCGAAGCCGATGCCGTGTTGTTGGCGCTGTCGTTGCAGTATATCATAACCGAATACATTGTATCCGATGCCAGCGTGCTTGCGTTCGCATAGCTGAATGACGATGGCGTGGCATCTATGCCTGACCATACGGTGGAATTGGTGTATGCTGCGGTTGCATCCGTGCAGCCCCCTGCGATGGTCACGCCGCTTGCATTGTGGAAAGTCCCGTTGTTCGGCGCCGTTATGCCCAACGCTGGCGCCACTGTGTCAAGGATGAATGTCAGGCTGGCGGAATTGGCATTGTTGCCGTAGCTGTCGTTGCAGAAGACGTAGACCGTGACAGAGCCGTCAGGTATGCCTGATGTGTTGGTGAGGTTGAATGATGTTGCAATAGTGCTGTCAGGAGTAGCGAAATATGAGGAGTTGGTGTAGGCGCTGTCCAGACCGGCTATGCCCTGGTCAATGCAGGTGCCTTGTATGGCTATGCTGGATGAGTAGGGGATTGTGGCTGTTGTGTTGTCGATTGTGGTGTTGGGGGGCTGGGTGTCGATGCTGACCGTGAAGGGGGTGGTGTGATTCTGGCTGCTGTCAGAAGCATTCGCCCAGAGCGTGATGTTGTTGCTGCCTTCTGTGCCTGTTATGCTGGTGTTGCCTGTCAGAGGGGTGCTGTTGCCGGTTGTGTAGTTGTACCAGACCTTGTCAAGGCCTAGGCCTGATGCTATGTAGAGTATGTTCAGCGGTGTTGTGTTGTAGTAAGAGGCATTGGGGCTGAACAGGTATAGAGAGGGTATTGTAGAGTTAGCCAAGGTGAGGGTCAGCCTCGTGTTGTTGCCTATGTCGCCCCAAGTCCCGTCGCCATAAGTCCCGCTTGTCCCGTTTCCAATCGCCCATGAGATTGAGGCATTGACGAAGCCGGACAGGTTGGCGTATATGGTGTGGTTGTTGGCGTAGGTATAGGCACCGCCGTTGTTGACGTACTGGGTTATCTCAGCCCTCGGAATCCAGCCAGTGGAGTTTGTCAGGCTGGAGTTCACCATCGCATTGCTGGAGTTGAACACCGACACGTTGGCTGAAGGCACAGCCGTTGCATTGGTGTAGTTGACGTAGGCGTCGAGGTACCATTTTCTTATCAACTGGGAGCCAGAATAAACACTTTCCTTGCTTATGTTGTAAGTTACATTAGTAAATGTATTATTTATTGATGTTGAAGCCAAGAAAGTATCATTTTTAGTTGCTCCTAATAAAGTTAAATCCTGAAAAATATTGTTGTTTGAGCTTATTCGAAGATAAATCAAATTGCTTGTTGATAAATTTATAGTTCCTCCTAAAATTGTGTTGCTGTCTCCACCATGCGAAAAAGAAATACATCCATAAGTTGTATCTGTGCAATTCCAGATGTTATTATTTGTTAGAGTGTTGTTTGAGCTTGTTCGAAGATAAATTCCATTTGAATTTGAATTTGCTGTTATGGTTGTAAGTGTGTTGTTTGAGCTTGTTCGAAGATAAATTCCATTTGAATTTGAATTTGCTGTTATGGTTGTAAGTGTGTTGTTTGAGCTTGAGGAAAGATAGATTCCATAATTTGCGTTTGAATTTGCTGTTATGTCTGTTAAGTTGTTGTTTGGGCTTGAGTAAAGATTGATTCCATCATAATTTGAATTTGCTGTTATGTTTGTAAGAGTGTTGTTTGAGCTTGAGTAAAGATAGATTCCAGTATCAAAATCATAAATACTTCCATTCTTGATTGTTGTTGAATTATATCCAGAAACATAAATTCCAAACATCGCAAAATCATCTCCTGTGATGTTGAAGCCGTTTAAATCCAAAGTAACACTATTTGCAGTTATTGTGAAGCAGGTTCCCGTTGTTGTTATGTTGTTCTGCAGCGTGTAGACCTGGTTCGGGATGCCCAGAGTCCTGCAGATGGTCACATCCGTTCCTGTTTCCAGCGTGAACGTCAGCTTGCTGAAGTTCAGGTTGTTGCCGTAGCTGTCGTTGCAGAAGACATAGACCGTGACAGAGCCGTCAGGTATGCCTGATGTGTTGGTGAGGTTGAATGACGTTGCAATAGTGCTGTCAGGAGTAGCGAAATATGAGGAGTTGGTGTAGGCGTAATGCAGCCCTGCGACGCCCTGGTCAATGCAGGTGCCTTGTATCATTATGCTGGAGGAGTATGGTATTGTGGTGCCTGAACTGTTGTCGATTGTGGTGTTTGGGGGCTGGGTGTCGATGTTGACTGTGAAGGGGACTGTATGGTTTTGGCTGCTGTCTGAGGCATTGGCCCATAATGTGATGTTGTTCGAGCCTTCTGTGCCTGTTATGCTGGTGTTGCCTGTCAGGGTGACGTTGCCTGAGGTGTAGTTGTACCAGACCTTGTCAAGCCCAAGGCCTGATGCTATGTAGAGTATGTTCAGCGGTGTTGTGTTGTAGTAGCTTGCATTGGGGCTGAACAGGTATAGAGAGGGTATTGTAGAGTTAGCCAAGGTGAGGGTCAGCCTTGTGTTGTTGCCGTCCCAGTCGCCCCAAGTCCCGTCGCCGTATGTCCCGCTCGTGCCGTTGCCGATTGCCCAGCTTATCGAGGCGTTGACAAAGCCGCTGAGGTTGGCGTAGATGGTGTGGTTGTTGGCGTAGGTGACGGTGCCTGAGTTGTTTATGTATTGGGTTATGTTGAGCCTGTAGCCCCAGCCTGTGCTGTTGGCTGTGGTGTAGTTGATGAGGATGTTTGTGGCGTTCCAGAC
>Ga0315284_10001455_pt1 | contig 33788 bp, 24 predicted proteins | sample YL17G09_16_MG_FD_203696 | JGI IMG/M metagenome (GOLD analysis project Ga0315284, IMG submission 203696) | Sediment microbial communities from Yellowstone Lake, YNP, Wyoming, USA - YL17G09_16 | ecosystem: Environmental > Aquatic > Freshwater > Lake > Sediment | place: USA: Wyoming | collected... | reverse complement strand
CACCATTATGACAGGAGGCCATCGCTTGCGCTAGTTCCATAATATAAGCTGCGGCGCGGAGTTATGTGAAATCGAGCTTAATCCAGTGGCATTCCACTATAATGCTTTAACTGCGGGAGGGCGGGCGGGCAGTTACAGGGCCCGACGGTACAATATGGGAGGATGCCATGATGGAGAAGGCGATTGAGCGGATTGCCAAAGAAGACATCAAGGCGCTGATTGCGAATCACGTGCCCGAGGGGCGCGACATTGAGTACAAGGCAAAGCAGCCAGGCTCAATGGATTCCGAGAAGAACGAGTTTCTGCACGATGTGTCATCCTTCGCGAATGCTGCCGGGGGCGATCTCATATATGGGGTTGAGGCGAGGGATGGTGTACCTGAATCGGCGCCCGGGCTGGCAGGAATCACTGCAGATGCGGAGAAGCTCCGGCTAGAAAGCCTCATGCAGGACTTGTTGGACCCGCGCATCCCGGGTGTCCAGATCAAATCATTGGACGGATTCGCGCAAGGACCGGTGCTGATTGTACGTGTTCCGAGGAGTTGGCGGTCGCCGCACATGGTGAAGAAATCGAGATGCTTCTATAGTCGGAATAGCGCCGGGAAGTATCTGATGGACACGACAGAATTGCGGTCGGCATTTGAGATGTCCGGAGGCGTGTCGGAGCGGATCAGGCAATTCAGGGACGAGCGGCTGGGTAGGATCGTGGCGGGTGAGACTCCCGTGAGGCTGATGGAGGAAGCGAAAGTGGTGCTGCACGTGGTCCCCCTATCGACGATGGGCTCGCGGGCGGCGGGGCTTGATCTGGCCGGCAAGTCGGATCAATTGGTCAAGGTGTTCCAGCCGATCCATTGGGGAGGCGGAGATCCCCGGTACAACTTAGATGGCTTTGTTGTCTCAAACGGCTCGGCGAAGGACGGTTCCGGGTGCTTCGGCTATTGCCAGTTGTTTCGCAATGGGGCGGTGGAGTCGGTGTTTGCGAGGATAACGTTCCCTGGAAACTCCGGAGAAAAGGGGATTGCTGTCGTGGACATCGAGCGCGACTTGATTAGAGCAATGAAAAGCTACCTTGGCGGGCTGCGGGATCTTAACGTTGCCGCGCCGTTCGAAGTGATGGTGAGCATGCTCGGCGTCAAGGGTGCCATAATCGCCGACGGGGATTCTTGGCACATGTATCGTCGGACGCCGATTGACAGGGATGTGGCACTGCTGCCTGATGTTCTGGTTGAGGAGCATGGGGTTGATGTGCCAATGGTGCTGCGCCCGGTATTCGATGCGATGTGGAATGCGGGTGGATATGAGAGGAGCATGAGCTACGACGATACGGGGCAGTGGAATCCGAAGCGGCGATGAAGGAAGCCTTCGGACTGACAAGAGCCATCGTTCAACGGTGCGCCATGGCGCAGAAGCCGCACCGCGCAACGCAACGGCGCGAATATGGCGATGGCCTTTGTGACCTCCAGGTCAATACTCGCGAGTCTTCTTGATGCCGGGCTGGGGGATGGGGTACTTGCCGGAGGCATCGACGAGGAGGGGCGCGGCGGAGGCCATCGTGAACTTGTCCACCTCCGGGGCGAACTCGTGGTCGCAGTTGAGCATCTGGTCATAGGTGATGATCTGGCCGGTGTGGGCGGCCATGCGGCCCATGGAGGTGACCATGCTGGCGATGGCGCCGCGTTGGGCTTCGTTGTAGGGCTTGTCCTGACGGATGGCCTGCATCAGGTCGACCCATTCCATCTGGTAAGGGTTGGGTTCGGGCTGAGGGAAGGCCCAGGCCAGGTCGGGCTTGACGATATTGTAGCCTTTGTAGATGCGGCACATGGCGGGTGTGTGGACGTTGGTGGAGATGACGGCGAGGCTCTTGGTGCCGTGGGCGTAGCTGGCGAATTCGCTGTGGCAGCCGTTCATGCCGCGGCCATAGAGCAAGAGCTTGGTGCCGTCGGCGAAGGTGTACTCGACGGAGTAGTTGTCGAAGTTCTGGTCGACGGCGTTCCCGCGGTAGTGGCGGCCGCCGCAGGCCTGGGCGCGAACAGGCCAGGCGTCTTTCATCATGCAGCACTCGTCGATGTTATGGATGTAATAGTCGGCGTAGACGCCGCCGCTGGCCCACATGAAGCTATGGAACCGCTGGATCTGGTAGAGCAGTTCGCTGGGGGCGTTGTTGGGCTTGGGTCCCGTGAAGCCGCCCGGGCCGTGCATGCGGTAGGCGCGCATGAGCATGATATCGCCGATCTGGCCGGACTTGATGCGGTCGAAGAGTTCCTGGCGGGCGCGGCAGTGACGGCACATGAGGCCGACGCCGACCTTGAGGTTTTTCTTTGTTGAATCCTCGGCGAGCTTGAGCATTTTTCTGGTGGTGGGGCCATCGACGGTGGTGGGCTTTTCCATGAAGAAGTTGAGGTTCTTCATGATGGCGTAGCCGAAGTGGACCCAACGGAAGGCGGGGGGTGTGGTGCAGATCGCGACATCGCCGGGTTTGAGGCAATCCATGGCCCGCATGTAGCCGTCGAAGCCGACGAACTTGCGGTCATCGGGGACGTCGACCATGTCCTTGAACTGCTCTTTGAGGCGGCTGTAGCTGCCCTTGACGCGGTTATCGAAGACATCGGCCATGGCGACGAGCTTGACGGGGCCGAGCTTGGTGCTCATGGCGTCCCCCGCGGCGCCGGTGCCTCGGCCGCCGCAGCCGATGAGGGCTAGTTGGATGGTGTTGCTTTCCGCAGCATAGACATGCGGGACGCTGATCGCCGCCATGGTTGACACCGCGGCAAGGCCGACGGCATGCTTGGTGAACTCGCGACGCGAGGTAGTCCTGTCCGTAGTTCCGCTCATCGTGGGTCTCCTTGAGATGATTGATGTTCTTCGCAAGACAGAAGAGATTACCAACACAGGGCGTGGGCCGCGACTCCGCTGATCCCACGGTCGGGGCATGGCGCACGACGGTGCTATGCCACCGCTGACACGTTATACCCTGCCTGCCGCTCAGTTGTTTCATGTCACGGGCTGTTTTATCTTCTGGTCAACCGCTCCTCGGACCGCCCTGCTGCAACCGATGCAGGCCCTCCCTCGAACATTTACTGGCGAACGGATGGTGCGGTTCTGGCTTAACGTCGCCAGGTCAGTAGAATCGCGTCTTGACCTGTCCATCAGCACGAATGCCCGGGTTTACACCGCGAGGGAGAAACACATGAACCGGATCATGAGGACACGAGCCACCCTGGCCGTAGTGACGGCGGTCTTGTCGTGCACCACGATTCTCCCGGCACAGGCGACGGATTCGCCGATCGCGCAGGTCCTGAGAAGAAGCGACCAGCGCATCGCAGAAGGGCCGTACAAGGCAGCATGGGAATCGCTCAAGGCCCACCGGGACCCGGAGTGGTTCCGCGACGCAAAATTCGGCATCTACACCCACTGGGGCCCGATCACCGTGGCCACGGAGAATGCGCCCGCGGAAATGGAGTGGTACGCCCAGCAGTTGTACCTGCCCAAACACGCGGCTTTCAGATACCACCAGCAGACCTTCGGCGATCAGAAGATGGTGGGGTACAAGGATGTCATTCCCCACTTCAAGGCCGAGAAGTTCGACGCCGAGGCCTGGGCCGATCTGTTCGCCCGCGCGGGCGCCAAGTTCGCGGGGCCCGTGGCCATCCATCATGACCACTTCGCGAACTGGGATTCAGCCGTCACCCGCTGGAACAGCAAGGCGATGGGACCGAAGCGCGACCTCACCGGCGAGTTGGAGACGGCGATCCGCAAGCGCGGGCTGGAGTTCCTCACCACGTTCCACCACGGCTTTGCCTGGCGGTACTACGAGCCCGCGTACGCGTATGACGCGGCCGATCCGCAGTATGCCGATCTCTATGGCGAGCCCCACAAGGCGAACGATCCGCCCAGCAAGCGATTCCTGGACACCTGGTTGGCGCTGGTGGACGAGGCGGTCGAGAGATACGAGCCGGACCTGATCTGGTTCGACTTCGAGCTGGGCAGCGTGATCCCGCCGGAATACCGGCAGAGGATGTTCGCGTTGGTGTACAACTGGGCAAAGCAGAACGGGCGGGAGATCGGTGTGGCGCACAAGCACCGCGAAATCCACGAGTTCACGGGCATTCTGGATTTCGAACGCGGCCGCGAGGATCGCCTGACCGAGTACCCGTGGCTGACCGACAGTTCCGTCGGTCCCTGGTTCCATCACCCGTGCCTGAGCTACCGGTCCCTCGATCAACTGGTGGATGTGTTCGTCGATATCGTGTCGAAGAACGGATGTTTGCTGCTGAATGTGGGGCCGCAGGCCGACGGGCGCATTCCGGATAAGGCCCAGCAACTGCTTGTGGGGATGGGCGACTGGCTGAAGGTGAACGGCGAGGCGATCTACGGCACGAGGCCGTGGGGCATTTTCGGCGAAGGTCCCACGCGGACGCGCGGCGGGGGGTTCAGCGAGAACGGGGACCGCGCCTACACCGCAGCCGATATCCGCTTCACCACGAAGGGCAACACGCTGTATGCGATCGCGCTGGCCTGGCCGGAGAACGGCAGACTGCTGGTGCGGTCGCTGGCAAGACCCGAAGGCCAGGCTGCGGGAAAGGTCGCGGCTGTGAGCCTGCTGGGGAACCAGGGAGAGCTGGAGTGGTCGCAGACGGCGGAGGGTTTGGCCGTGACGCTCCCGGCGCGGAAGCCCTGTGAAAACGCGTTCACGCTGAAGATCACCGGCCAGGACATCCAAGCTCCCGCGCAGACGGGCAACGTGGTTCGGCCCTCGGCCGACGGCTCCATGCTGCTTGAGCCGGGGGACGCCGATCTGCACGGCGTGAAAGTCCGTATCGAGGAACGTGACGGCCACGAGTACATCGCCGCATGGGATGATCCCCGCGAGTGGGTTTCGTGGACGATTCAGTTCCCGGCCCAAGGCGCCTACAACGTGACGCTGGTGTACAGCGCGGCCTACCAGGAGACGGCGTTCGAGCTGGAACTGGCGGGGCAGAAACTGGGCGGCAAGGCGGCGAAGACCAGGTCGTGGTTCGACTATGAGACGCTCGATCTCGGCAAGATCGAGATCAGCGCCGCGGGCCAGCAGAAGCTCGGCGTGCGTTCGCGTGACGCAGCCAAGTGGAAGGCGATGAATGTACGGTCGATCAGGCTGACGAAGGCCCCGTGAGAAGGATCGAACGAAGGGCGGGATCGTCCCGCTGATCGATAGCCCAAGGCTCCCAGGAACAGAAGAGGGTCGCGGCCATTGGTCGCGATGGGGGAGAGTTCCTCATCGCTCATTCAGCGGGGAGCTAGCCCACTTCCTCGAGGATGGCGGTTTTCACCTGTGCAGGGACCGGGGCGTACTTCAGCGGCTCCATGACGGAACTGGCTCGCCCGGCGCTCATGGAGCGCAGCTCGGTCGTGTAGCCGAACATTTCGCTCAGGGGCACTTCCGCCTCGACGATGCGCGTGTTGCCGCGCTGATCCATGTTGACGATGCTGCCGCGCCGCCGGCTCAGGTCGCCCGTCACCGCGCCGAGGTAATCGTCGGGCGTCGTGACGACGACCTTCATGATCGGCTCCAGGAGGGTCAGGCCGGCCTTCTGGCAGGCTTCGCGGAACGCCATCGCCCCGGCCTGCTCGAAGGCGACAATGGAGCTGTCCACCGGATGGTATGAGCCATCGATGAGCGTCGCTTTCACGTTGATCAGCGGGTAGCTGGCGAGGACGCCGCTCTTGGCCGCCATCCGCGCGCCGTACTCCACCGCGGGGATGTACTCCTTGGGAATCACGCCGGCGTAGATCTTGTTTTCGAACGCGAAGCTGTCGGTGAATTTCAGTTCGTCGGCCTTGGCCCGCTCGGCGGTGTACGGCTCGACCGTGACGGTGGCGTCGCCGTACTGGCCCCTGCCGCCCGTCTGCTTCACGAACTTGCCGCGCGCTTCGCCGATGCCGAGGATGGTTTCCTTGTAGGCGACCTTGGGCTTGCCGACGAGGACATCCACGCCCATGTCGCGTTGCAGCTTATGCCGCAGGACTTCCAGATGGAGTTCGCCCATGCCGCTGATGATGGTCTGGCCGGTTTCCTCGTCGTAGTTAGCCTGGAAGGTGGGGTCCTCGCGTTTGAGGACGGTCAGCGCCTCGCCGAGCTTCTGGCGGTCGGCGGCGGTCTTGGGCTCGATGGACATGCTGACGACGGGCTCGGGGAATGTCGGGCGTTCGAGCAGAATGGCGCTGCCTATTTCGCAGAGCGTATCGCCGGTCAGCGGGTCCTTGATGCCGATGACGGCGATGATGTCGCCGGGCTCGGCCACTTCGATGGGAATCCGCTCATCGGCGTGCATCTGGAACATTCGCGAGATGTTCTCTTTCTTGCTGCGGTTAGCGTTAAGGACACGCTGACCGCGCTCCAGCCGCCCGCTGTATACGCGCACGTACGTCAGGTCCCCGTGCTGGTCGTTGACGATCTTGAAGATCAGGGCGGTGAATGGCTCTTCGGGGTCGGGCCTGCGTTCGACCAGCTTCGTCGGGTCTCTTGCATCATGCCCCTTGACGGGCGGCATATCGATGGGGCTGGGCAGATAGTCCACGACGCCGTCCAGGAGGCGCCGGACGCCGACGTACTTCAGCGCCGAGCCGCAGAAAACCGGGAAGAGCTTGAAGCTGATGGTCGCCCTGCGGAGGGCCGCGCGAATCTCCTCCTCCGTGATTTCCTGGCCGTGGAGGTACTTGTCGGTGAGAGCATCGTCGGTCTCGGCGACCTTCTCGATCAGCTCGTGCCGCCAGTGCTCATAGCGAAGGAGCTCATCCTGCGGGATGGGCTTTTCGATTTGCGTTTCGCCCTTGTCGGCCTCGTCGTCGACTTTGAAGTAGATCGCGACGCCGCGGATGAGGTCGATGATGCCCTGGAAGGTATCGCTCTGGCCGATGGGGATCTGGACGGCGACGGCGAGGACGCCGAGCCGCTCGCGGATGCTGCGGCAGCTGAAGTCGAAGTCGGCGCCGAGCTTGTCCATTTTGTTGATGAAGCAGAGGCGGGGGACGTTGTACTTGGTGGCCTGGCGCCAGATGGTTTCCGACTGGGCCTCGACGCCTTCTTTGCCATCGAAGACGGCGACGGCTCCGTCGAGGACGCGCATGGAGCGTTCGACCTCGGCGGTGAAGTCGACGTGGCCGGGGGTATCGATCAGGTTGACGGTGTATCGCTGGCCGAAGCGGTCCCATAGGCAGGTCGTGGCGGCAGACTGGATGGTGATGCCGCGTTGCTGTTCTTCTTCAAGGAAGTCCATGGTGGCGGTGCCTTCGTGGACCTCGCCCATGCGGTGGATTTTTCCGGTGTAATAGAGGATGCGTTCGGTGACGGTGGTCTTGCCGGCGTCGATGTGGGCGGCGATGCCGATGTTCCGAATCGTGGAGATATCGCGTGTCGCGGTCTTTGAGATGTCGCGTGTCATATGTTACCGAATCCTGACTTCCTATTTTTAGCTATCTGGCACACCCGCAAACACAAAACCCGCCGAGCGCCTCGGGCAATCGTCTGCGACTGCCGGCCTTGGGGCATCGCGATGGCGATGTCTCAAGGGATAGGCCCCTGCGGGTTGACGTCCGTCATACGGCGGACCGAGCTTCGTTGTCGCGTTGCGAAGCCCCGGGAGGCGCCCTCCCGACTGCATGATCGACTCATACTGACCATGCAGGGCTTCGGTCAGCATGAGCCTTCAGTAAGGCTCGATCTTCACGTCTGCTCCTTTGTAGGAACGACCGCCGGCCGGGATACCTCGGCCAGTGAGTGGGAAGTAGTTTAGCGTTTTTTGAGTTGCGGTCAAGTGGCCGATCGCAACTGCAACAGGAACGGCAGGTTAAAAGAAGCCCGGGCCCCGATGGACCCGGGCTTCGCAGTTGTGCGAACTGCTGTGGGCCGCCCGTCAATTCGTTGGGGGCGGGCCTCACTTGAGCTGCCGAAGCAGCTGCGTCCATCGCGGGAGTCTCACCCGCGAAAGCTGCTTCAGAGCAGCTCGCACCTACAGTCGGAATTGAGCACGGATCACCTCCTTTACATGGGGTACAGGGGGCCAACCGGCCATAAGCCCTGGACCCAGACTCTGCCCAACCGTCGCGGGCGATGGTTCGAGGTTGACTGCCAGTCGTGGAGTCAGAGGCGATGTTTGTCGCCACTGGGCCACGGACCTTAGTTGCGGCCTCGACGACCCGCCGCCGGGCTTTCCCTCCCGGGAACGCCTTCCCGGGACCGAGGCGACATGCCAGACCCGTATCTGCACGCCGCCGGTACGGTCCTGGGTCTCCCTGAGGAGACCCTTCCGTACACTGGAGATTATACGCCAGCGGTCTGGTGGAAGAACGACAAATCCACCAGGAATCGTGCGGTATGGTGCGGATCAGGGTGGAGGGAGGCAAGCTGTGCGGCTCCTTTGGGCTATGGGACACTGCAAGATCTGCAGCGGGCGGGGGAACGGACGTGCGTGTGATAGCTTCTGCGACTATGAACGACGCCAAAGCCGTTTTGGATAAGTACTTCCTGGAGATGCGCGCGCGGTGCGTATCGCTGGCGGCGGACCTGGACCGTGTGGAACACGCCGAGGCGGGGATGGCCCTGCTGCAAAGCGACCCTCGCATGCTGAGGTTGAGGAAGGGGATCGAGCTCCTGCTCGAGAGCGGGGGGAACCGGGCAGAGCGGGTTCTGATGGCGTTTTCAGACACGACCCCCCCACCGTCGAGGTAGGCGGCCGATTGACCGAGGGATCCTGACAACCGGCGATTGACATGAAACTCATTGATCCGCACGTACACATGGTTTGCCGCACGACCGATGATTACCAGCTCATGGCGCGGTGCGGGGTGGTGGCGGTGACGGAGCCGGCGTTCTGGCCGGCGTTTGACCGATCGAGCGTGGAGAGTTTCCGGGACTATTTTAGGCAGTTGGCGGATTACGAGCCGAAGCGCGCGGCGAAGTACGGGATGCAGCACTACTGCTGGATGTGCGTGAACGCCAAGGAGGCGGAGAACGTCGGTCTGTCGCGGGAGGTGATCAAGGTCATCCCGGAGTTTCTGGGGCGGCCCACGGTGCTGGGGCTGGGCGAGATCGGGCTGAACAAGAACACACGCAACGAGATCACCATTTTCGAGGAACAGGTTGACTTGGCGGCGAGGCAGAACGAGCTGATCCTGATTCACACGCCCCACCTGGAGGACAAGCACAAGGGGACCAGCATCATGATCAGCATTCTGAAGAATGACGGGCGCATCCGGCCTGAGCGGGTGCTGATCGATCATTGCGAGGAGCACACGATCCGCATGGCGAAGGACGGGGGATACTGGTGCGGGCTGACGGTCTATCCGGTCACGAAATGCTCGCCACAGCGGGCGGTGGACATCCTGGAGACGGTGGGGACGGATCGAGTGATGGTGAACTCGGCGGCGGATTGGGGCGAGTCGTCGCCGATGACCATGGTGGACACGTGCATGGAGTTTCTGCGTCGGGGCCACGGGGAGGAGGAGGCCTTGGAGGTGTTCCACGACAATCCATGCCGATTCATGGGGCAGAATCCGAAGTGGAAGGTCAACCGAATCACGGCACCGCGTGAAGCATGACACGCCCCGCGGACGGACCGCTATGGGGGGGATGGAAGTCTTGACGCAAGGACGCGGAGGAGGGCGGAGAAGGTCTGGGCGGAGGGTGTGCGAGGGAGATCGGCGGGGTTGGGGCGGACGGGGAGATCGGCCTGGATGAAGTCGGTCTGGCGGCAGATGCTGGCGCCGAGGTCGTGGAGCCAGCGGCGGAGGAAATCGTTTTCGGGGAGGATCAGGCCGCGGAGCGTGCGGATGCGGCGATCGCGGGCCAGGAGGAAGAGCACAGCCAGCAGGATCGTGGCCAGCCCTTGGCGTTGCTGGGCGTCGATGACGGCGAGGGCGAATTCCGCGGTGTCGGGTTGGTCGTCGAGGCGGACGAATCGCCCCAGCGCGAGGCCATCGAGGCCGGAGGTGGAGGGGTCCAGTGCGCACCATGCCACATGGTTGACCTGATCGATCTCGGTCAGGTAGCGGAGCTGCTCGTCCGAGAGGGTGGGGGTGTGTGCAAAGAAGCGGAGGTATCGAGAGCCGCTGGACATGCGGGCGAGGCCTGCGCGAATGCGATGGCGGTCTTCGGGGAGCACGGGAGCGAGGAGAACGGGCGTGCCATCCGAGAGCGCGAAGGGGAAGGAGCCGGGGCGAAAGGGGTGGGTGTGGGGCGGCAGGCGTGTGAGATCGGCGGGGGTGTCGATGTCGAGAGCGGCGTCGGGGAAGGGGATGGGGTAGATGAGGTCGCGGTTATTGAGGAGGAGGGACTTGGCACCCTGATCGGGGGGGAGGCTGGCCAGGGCGGTGAAGAACTGGCGCGCGAAGAGAGCGGGCGGGCCAAGGGTCTGGGCGTATTGGCAGGCGACGAGGGGGTGGCCGGCGAGGCAGGCGGCGGCGATCTGGTCGAGCAGGTCGGACGTGATCAGGGGCTGATCGGCAAGAAGGAGAAGGATGGCGTCGATGGGCGGAGAGACGGACTGGATGACGCGGACGGCGGCGGCGATGGACGAGCCGATGCCTTGCAGGTAGGCGGGGTTCTCGATGGTGTGTACGGGGAGGCTTTGCAGGTGCGGTCGGAGGAGGTCGGCGTGGGCGCCCAGGACGACGAAGACAGGGCCGCACTTTGAGGCGAGGGCAATGTCGATGGTGCGGAGGAGGAGAGGACGGCCTTCGTAGGGGAGGAGCTGTTTTGGCGAGCCCATTCGAGTGGAGGGGCCGGCGGCGAGGATGACGGAAGCGATGATCATTGCGATGGCAAGTGGTCGGATTGCCCAGGTCCGCGGTCGTGGATAGGCGTGTTGAGGGTGCGGAGGGGTTGGGCGGAGCGTGCAGAGAGGGCGGCTTGGATTTCGGCAAGGATGGAGAGGGCGATTTCCGGGGGGGATTCGGCGCCGATGTCGAGGCCGACGGGCGCATGGAGGCGGGCGAGCTGGCCGGGGGCAAGAGCTGTCGCCCGCTGGGCAAGGTCATGTATCAGCTTCTGGGCGCGTTGGCGCGAGCTGAGGAGGCCGATGTAGGCAATGGGCGTCGTGAGGAGGAGCGAGAGAAGCGCGAGGTCGTCGGGATAGTTGTGGGTCATGATGACGGCGGCGGAGCGGTCGGTGATGAGGAGCTCGGGGAGGAGGTCGGCGACGGGGCAGGCGAGGATTTCGTCGGCCTGGGGAAAACGGGCGGGATCGGCGTAAGCCGGCCGGCGGTCGTGGAGGGTGACGTGCCAGGAGAGTTCCTTGGCCAGGCGGACGAGGGGCCCGGCGGGGTCGGTGGCACCGAAGATGAAGAGGCGGGCGGGCGCGCGGATGATCTCCATGAAGATCGAGAGGCTGCACTCGCGATAGTCGAGCACAGTTGTTACGGATTGCGACGTCTGGAGAGATTTTTGGGCGGCGTCGATGACGGGGGCGGCGAGGTCGGCGGGCCAGACGCCGGACATGGCGACGTCGTCGGAGCGGAGCATGAGGCGTGAACCGACTTCGAGGGGGGCGGGACCCTGCATGGCATAGACGGTGGCGAGGGCAACGGTTTGGCCGCCGGAGAGGGACTCGCGGAGGTAGGAGAGGTAGGGGGGTTCGTGCGCGGGATCGAGGGGTTCGAGGAGGATGTGGAGCATTCCGGGGCAGGCCAGGCCGTAGCCGAAGAGCGCGTCGTCTTCGCGCGCGGTGTCGTAGGTGAGGAGCACGGGGTGTGAGTCTGGTGCGAGTGAGGCGGCCTGGCGGGCGATCTCGGTTTCGAGGCAGGGTCCGGTGATGGAGCCGACGCGATGCTGGTCGGGGGTGATGAGCATGCGTGCGCCGGGGCGGCGGAAAGAGGAGCCATCGACGCGGACGAGTGTCGCGAGGACGGCGGGCGCGCACAGGCGGGGGATGGCGTCGAGGATGGGGAAGAGATCGTTCACGGTTGCGTTGCGGCCGGTTGCAGGATTTTGTCGGGAGTGAGGGGGAGGTCGCGCACGCGTTTCCCGGTGGCGGCGAAAACGGCATTGGCAATGGCGGCGGCGACGGGCCCTTGTGCGGCCTCGCCGGCGCCAACGGGGGGTTCGGTCGGGCGGTCGAGGAGGATGACCTTGGTTTGTGGAGACTCCGCAAAGGTGATGATCGGGTACGAGCGCCAATCGGTGCTGGTGACGCGGGAGCGGTTGAAGACCACCTGTTCTTTGAGCGTCCAGGAGGCGGATTGGATCATGCCGCCTTCGATCTGATTGGCCAGGCCGTCGGGGTTGATGACCTGCCCGGAGTCGACGGCGGCGGTGAGGCGGAGGAGGCGGATGCGCGCGTCGGATCGGTGGACTTCGAGGTCGGCGATGACAGCGAGATAGGTGGCGTAGTTTTTGTAGCGGGCGAAGGCGACCCCCCTACCGAGCGCCCAGGGGTTGGCATCGGTGGGCTTGCGAGAGCGTGGAGTGGTGGACCAGTTGGCGGATTTGGCGGCGGCTTCGATGACGTCGCGGGCACGGGGGTCTTTGAGATGGCGGAGGCGGTACTCGACGGGGTCGGCGTCAGCGAGGTGGGCGAGCTCGTCGATGAAGGATTCGATGGCGAAGATGTTGGCGTAGGCGCCGAGGCCGCGCAGGGCGGAGCATCGAAGCGGGCCTGCGAAGGCGCGGGCGACGATGCGTTGATTGGGCAGGTCGTAAAGGGGCTCGGAGTTGCGTGAGCCGCCGCCGACACCTCTGCCGCCGGCTCGCGGTTTACGCGGGTTGGCGAGGTAGCGTGCGGCGAGGAAGTCGGCGGCGTCGCCGCCGGGTCGGCCGACGTGGTTGTCGGACCAGAGGGTGTAATCCCAGGCGATGATGTTGCCTTTGTCGTCGAGGCCGGCTTTGCAGTCGAACATCATGACCGAGCCATAGGGCTCGAAGCGATGCTCGTCTTCGCGGGACCATTGCAGCCGAATGGGTTTGCCGGCCAGTGCGCGGGCGAGGAGAGCGGCGTCGGCGGCAACGTCGTCGGCGCCGTTGTGGCCATAGCAGCCGGAGCCTGGCGTCCCGATGACGCGGATGCGTTCGGCGGGGAAGCTCAGAAGGTTGGCGAGGGTCTGGCGGAGGGGGTATGGGCCTTGGGTGTGTGACCAGACGGTGAGCTGATCCCCGTTGAGTTCGGCGACGGCGCAGGATGGGCCGAGGGAGGCGTGCATGTGATAGGGGCGGGTGTAGGAGGCCTCGGCGCGTCGAGCGGCGGCCCGGAAGGCGTCATCGACGTTGCCGGTCTGGCGAACGGTGCTGTCGGCGTGCGGAAGGGAGCGAAGGTGTTTATAGAAATCCTTGAACGAGGGGTAGTCTTCGGTTTCGGTCCACTTTGAGGTGAGGCGGAGACGGTCGAGGGCGAAAACGGCTTGTTCTTCACGGGTGGCGATGACGGCGAGGAAGGAGCCGTCGCGGACGACCTTGACGACGCCGGGCATTTTGGCGACTTCGGATTCGGGGAAGGACTGGAGCACGGCGGAGTAGCTGGGCGGGCGGAGAACGCGGGCGTAGAGCATGCCGGGAAGTCTGAGGTCCTGAACGTAGCTGGGGCGGCCGGTGACGATGTCAGGGATCTCGATGCGTGGGACGGGTTTGCCGACGAGCGTGTGCTGGTCGGGCTTCTTGAGAGGCGCCGAGCCTGTGGCGCGGCGTTCGATGCGTTTCCCGCCGAGGAGGTCCCAGTAGGTCGTGGATTGGTTGTCGGGGTTGGTGATGGTGCCGTCGGTGACCGTGAGGCGGCCGGGGGTGGTCCGGAGTTTGTCGGCGGCAAGCTGGAGGAGGACCTGTCGTGCTTCGGCGGCGGCGGAGCGGATGGCCATGCCGCTGGACTCGATGGAGACGCTGGCGGCGGTGTAGCCTTCGTTGGGCGTGAGGGCGGTGTCGGCAATGACCATGCGGATGCGTTTCATGGCCAGGTCAAGCTCATCGGCGGCGATCTGTGCGAGGGCGGTACGGATGCCTTGGCCCAGTTCCATCTTGCCGGTGAAGATGGTGACGGAGCCATCGGCGTTGATGCGCAGCCATGAGTCGATGTCGGGATAGCGGGCGAGTGAGCCTGGGAGGCGGGTGCGTGGTTGAGCCGCTTGGGTGAGGGCGGGCGCGAGGGTGAAGCTTACGAGGAGGCAGGAGGCGCCTCTCAGGAAATCGCGGCGGGTGGTGTCGAGCGAGCCGAGTCCTGACGACGGGGCGTGAGAGTCTGAGGTGGGGTTGGTGTTCATCGGATGCTCATCTCCTTTGCGGCACGTTGGACGGCGCGGATGACGCGGGCGTGGGTGCCGCAGCGGCAGAGGACGCCCTTGAGGGCTTCGCGGATGTCGGCTTCGGAGGGGGAGGGGTTGCGATCCAGCAGCGTTTTGGCGGACATGATCAGGCCGCTGGTGCAGTAGCCGCACTGGGCAGCCTGTTCGTCGATGAAGGCTTGCTGGAGGGGGTGGAGTTTACCGGGGGGGGCGAGAGCTTCGAGGGTCGTGATAATGTGTCCTTCAGCTTCTTCGACGGGCAGGGTACAGGTGTTGGCGGGCTCGCCATCGATGATGACGGTGCAGGCGCCGCACTGATTGAGGCCGCAGCCGTACTTGGGCGAGGAGAGGCCAAGGTCGTTGCGGAGGACGTAGAGGAGCGGTGTTTGGGGATCGACGGTAAGGCTATGGACTTTGCCATTCACACGAAGGGTGATCTCTTTGAGCATGCGGCACCGTGGGGTTGAACGAGTAGTATAGAGTGTGTTCGTCCGGGGATGAATCCCCGGTCCGGCACGAAAATGGGGAGGCGGCGGAGATTGGCCAAGCCGGGACCGCGCTAGTGGTCCGTCACTCTTGAATTGATGGCCTGGGTGCCACTGGCAGCTTGCTGCCAGTGCCCTCGCTGAGGAGCACTGGCGGACAAGCCGCCAATGACACCCACCAGATCATCCATAACGGACCACTAGTGCTTTGTCACACTTAAGATTTCGGGTTGAGATGGTCCAAATCGCCTGCAAACACGGACTGAAACGGCTCGGGCAACCCGAAGTCCTAGCTGTGACAGAGCACTAGGGACTGGGAGCGGATTGCTTTGGGGCGTCAACGATCCCTGCGGCGGAAGGCGGTACGGGGGTGGCGGCGTCGGAAGCAGCGCCCTCAAGAAGACGTTGTATGCCTTGGGCAACCATTTTGTGCGTCTTGTGAACCTGGGTGTATTCCTTCTCGGCTTCCGCACGGTCCGCGGGCAACCCCGGATCGGCCGTTCCCCAGGCAAGGGGGGTCTTCTCGGGCCAGCGGATGACGTGGATCGGTGCGACGAACTTTCCGGGCGTTCCGAGAAGTGCGTCAAGCGGCGTGGTCGGTCCAGTCCGGCCGATGGGGCCGAGGATGGCAACGGTGTGGACTCGAGCGACGTCGGGCGCGAGCCATTCCCGGGGGAGGTACCACTCGACCCGACTAGGCACGAGTTCCCATGGCATGGTCGTGTCCGTCGTCTACAGAACGAGCACGGAACGGTCGGAAGGAAACATGCCGGCCGGGCGAACCGATTGTTGGACGGCGCGGCGGAAATCGTCCATCGTGACAGCCTGCGAGCAGTCGCGAGCGATCGCCTGGAAGGTGAGCGCGCGTTGAGACGCCTGGAGGCTCGCGAGGCTTTCAGTGCCCACGTAATAGAACATGGCGGTCAGCGTTCCGGCAATGGCCACCTGGACGGCCAGGCACGCCCTCAGACGGTATGTCCGCCGGCGTGACAGCCAGACAAGGCCGGCGACCAACGTGGAGAGCAGGAGGAGACCGAGGGCCCATTCTGGCATTTCGATGAAGATCCAGAGCCAGCCGCCGACCCCGCCGATCAAAGCGACAACGCCACAAAGATCAACCCCGGTGCGCTCCGGCAGGCGCCCACGGGCTTCCCATATCCACGCCGAGAGCATTCTGACCAGGCGGTGCAGCAGATAGGCCACGCCCACCGCCAGGGCGACCAGAGCCGCGCCGGTGGCGAGATAGGCCCAGCCGTATCGAGCGCGCCTTCCCAGGAAACCGAACATCGCAAACAATATGCCAACTTGAACGACCAAGGTGAAGGCAAGGGTCCCGAGCCAGCGTAACACCGCCCAGTGGAGAGGAGCAGGCGGAGGCTGCGTTTTGGCTGGCGATTGTTCAGGCAAGGTCACGGCGCGTTCGGTCAGGATCAGGCAGACCGCCTCGAAGGTTTCCTTCGACCACTGCAGTTGGTCGTTCTCCGTCCAGATTCTCAGAAGCTCCTCGGTGGTCTGCTGGCGCATCCTGGACTGAATGGATTCAACAAGCGATGTGTTCATCGGACGTGGTTCTCCAGGGTCGGATGTTAAGGCGACCGCAAGGCAAGTCAACGGGCGACAGGAGGGCGTATGAAGTCGCGGCCTAAAGCGAGCCCTGTTTCGGCATATGACGCCGTTGGGCTGGGGGGTAATATGGAGCAGGTGCAACAGACGTGCGAACAGCGAGTAGCACAGAGCGCCGGCGGGCGCCGTTTTACGACTGCTGGATGGGACGGAAGAACCACACTGGGCCACTACGTATGACTTCACCCGGATCACAGGTGTATCGCGCGTTGTCGGTACTGAGCGTGGCGATGGCGGCGGTGCTTGCGGCGGCGGCCGAGACGGGTCAGCCGAGGGTGCAGGTTGCGCAGGGGGGCGAGCGCGCTGCCGCGAAGACTGCCACAACCGCGCCGGCGCGGGAGCGTCCGACAGCGGACGAAGCCGAGGTCTTTTTTGCCCAAGGGGTGATTCCGCGTCTTCGCGTGGACGTGACGGGGGCTGAGTTGGAGGCGTTGAAGAAGAACCCGCGGGTTTTTGTGCGGGCGACCGTTCGCGAGACGACGCCGGGCAAGGCGGAGCGGGTCTTTGCCGACGTGGGGGTCCACCTCAAGGGGAGCGCCGGCAGTTTCCGCGACCTCGGTGACAAGCCCGCGATCACGCTGAGCTTCGGAAGGTTCGTCAAGGGTCAGCGTTTCTGCGGGCTGGACAAGCTCTACCTGAACAACTCGGTGCAGGACCCGAGCTACCTGTGCGAGAACATCGGGGGGTCGGTGTTCCGGGCCGCCGGGCTCCCCGCCCCACGGGTGGCGAACGCGCGCGTGTGGTTCAACGGGCGCGATCTGGGTTTCTTCGTGTTGAAGGAGAGCTTTGACGGCGAATTCCTCAGCCGGAATTTCCAGGACCGGTCGGGGACGGTCTACGAAGGCACGCAGGTGGACATTGATGGGGAGTTGCCGGCCAAGACCAACGAGGCCCGGAAGAACTATGCGAAGCTGAAGGAGCTGGCCGCGGCGGCGAGCGAGCGCGACCCGGCGTTGCGTCGGCAGCGGCTGGAGAAGACGCTGGACGTCGATCGATTCCTGACGCTCATGGCTATCGAGGCGATGCTCGTGCACTGGGACGGATACGGCGGGAACCGCAACAACTACCGCATCTACGACGACCCGACGACCGGCAAGCTCGTTTTCCTCCCCCACGGCATGGACCAGTTGTTCCAGCGCCCCGACGATTCGCTGTTCCTGGGCGCCGGGATGCTGGCCAGGGCACTGACCGAGACGCCCGAGGACAGGAGCCGATACCTCGAACGTGTGGCCGAGCTCCGGCAACGGGTCTTTCGCCCCGACGCGCTCGTCAAACGGCTCGACGAGATCTCGGCGCGCATCGTGCCGGTGATGGAGCAGATCAGCCCGGAGGCGGCGAGAGATCACAAGGACCAGGCGGTGGATCTGCGGCGGCGCATCATCGAACGCGTGCGGAACATCGACGCGCAGTTGGCGGCAGTTCCAAGGGTCCCGAAGTTCGACGCGGCAGGTGTGACGGCGATCGAGAACTGGTCGCCCCGACAGGACGGCGGCAACGCGACAGTCGATCGCTTCGACGAGGACGGCAAGGCCAGGTTGCGCATCCGTTCCGGGCAAGGCGCATGCCTCGCCTCGTTCCGCACCACTGTGCTGCTGCCCAAGGGCCGCTACGTTCTCGAGGGACAGTGCCGCGCCATCAAGGTCGCTGCGGACGATGCGCCCAACAGCGGCGTCGGTCTGCGGATCAGTGGCGGGCAGCGCAAGACGCGTCTCGTCGGCGACACCGCCTGGACCAGCAGCGAGTTCGAGTTTGACGTGACCGACGCCGCCCGAGAGGTCATTCTGGTGTGCGAACTCCGAGCCAGCAGCGGCGAAGCCTGGTTCGATGTCGAGTCGCTGAAACTCCGGCGCCGATGAGGGCGGCGGGCAGGGAGGCCGGATGCTGATCATCAGGAGCATGGGCATGTACAAGGCGGCTGTGTGGGCTGTGTCGGCTCTGGGATTGTGCGTCTGCGCTCGCGGGGCGGCAGTGACGTCGGTGAGCGCGGCGAATCCCGCGGGAGGCGCTCGCACCTTCGAGGTGACCGAATGGGCGGTCAAGCTGGATCAAGAATACCCCAACCCGTTCGACCCTGAGGAGATCGCGCTTGATGCCATGTTCAGCGGGCCAGGGGGCAGGACCATCGTGCTGCCCGGATTCTGGTATCAGGACTATCGGCGGCAGGCGCAAGCCCGCGGGCGGGAGAATCTCGTGGCGGCAGGGGAGGGTGAATGGCGCGTGAGGTTCTCGGCCACGGACGCGGGGAATTGGCGGATGGTGGTGACGGCAAAGGATCGCGCAGGCACGAGCCGCTCGCAGGCCGTCTCTTTCGCGGTGGAGCGAGGCAACGCCCGGGGGTTCGTCCGCCGCGCCGAAGGGAACTGGAGGTACTTCCGGCTCGACTCGGGCGAGCCATATTTCATCGTGGGGCTTAATCTGTCGTGGACGCGCGGGGGAAACCTCGGGGACTATGAACGTTGGCTGACGCGGCTGGGAGCCGCAGGCGGGAATTTCGCGCGGTTGTGGCTGACGTATCCAAGCCGGCCCATGGAAACCAGGGAGGCGGGGCTCGGCCGCTATGACCTTGGGGCATGCTGGTTTTATGACAAGGTTCTCAAGGCCGCCGCGGACAACGGCGTTTACTGCATGGCAGCGCTCGGAACCTACGGAGACCTCATTGAGGGCGGGCATTTCAATGAGGGACGGTGGCCGCTCAGTCCATACAACGCCGTCAATGGCGGTCCGGCTACCCGTCCGGCCGATCTCTTCGAGAAGCGCGAGGGGAGGGAACTGTACAAGCGTCGGCTGAGGTACCTGATCGGGCGCTATTCGGCGTACACGAGCCTGGGGTTCTGGGAGTTCTGGAATGAGCAGGACAACGCGAAGGTGACGGTGTCGGCGGCCTGGACCGCGGAGATGGCGAGGTTCCTCAAGGCGAACGACCCGTACCAGCGCCTGGTGACGACGTCGTTCAGCGGCACGGGGGACGCGGCCGTGTGGCGCCTGCCCGATGTTGATCTCACGCAGCGGCACGTCTACGGCGACGAGGAATCTCTCTTTGACGCCTCGCCCTTCATCGCCAGCGACGCTCGGGCGGCGGATGGCTATGCCAAGCCGCACCTGGTGGGAGAGTATGGGATCAGTTGGCGGGGGTCGGACTCGAAATACGATGCTGCCGGGCTGGCGACCAACCTGCACAATTCGCTATGGGCGGGGGCGATGTCCGGCGGGGCGGGAGGCGCCTGCAACTGGTGGTGGGATGATTATGTGGACCCGAAGGACCTCTGGGGGCGGTTCACCGGCCTGGCGAAGTTCGCAGCGGCGGTCGATTGGCCCAGGCGGGATTTTCGGCCCATCAGGGTGTTGAGCCTGATGCTCGAGGGCAACGATCCGGAGACCTTCGTGGACGTGGTTCTTCCTGCAGGGAACAGTTGGGGCAGGAGCGACGGGGAGCCGCGAGTGTTGGAGCCAGACGGCACGCTGTCGGCGGAGCTGCCGGGATATCTGTTCGGGCCCGAGAAGCCGGAACTGCGCGTGAAGACTACGCTGAAGGTGAACCTTCCGCAGCCATCCAAGATGACGGTGCGTGTGCTGCGTGTCTCGAATTTCGCGGCCCTGCGGGTAATCGTGGATGAGAAGCCGGTGGTGGATTTTTCGTTGAGCGCCTTGCCGGGAGCAGCCGGCCTGGAGAAGACGGAACGGGTCGCGGAGCACAGGATCTACCAGGGGTCGTTCAACAAGGATTACTCCGCGGACATACCGGCGGGGGCGCACACGATCGCTCTGGACAACGTAGGGGGCGATTGGATGACCATCGGGTCGGTCACGTTCGCCAAGGCCATGTCGTCGCGATATACCGGGGTGCGGGTGATGGCGTTGCAGGACGCGAGCAGCGGGGAGACGGTGGCGTGGCTGCAGGACCCGGCGTCGCACGTGGGCGCCGATCGGGCAGGGGCCGCGATACGCAGATTCGAAGGGGCGGTCATGAGTGTGCCGGCGGACAGGCCCGGGTCTTACAGCGTCCAATGGTGGGACACTCGGGAGGGGAAGGTAGTGGGGAGGGAGAGGGTGACGGCTCAAGGCGGGTTTGTGCGCGTAGGATCGCCGGCGTTTACCCGTGATATTGCCATGAGGATGGTGGCGGAGAAGGGCGGCGGGCAAGCCAGCCGTTGACGCGGAACGGGACGACATCAGTCGGGCGACCCTCGGCGCGATGCACGCCGTAGGGCTGGTTTCGGATCGCGGTGCCCTTATAATGCGGTGATTGTCTTGCAGCACGAAGGAGTGCGATGTCAACGATGACCGTAACCGACCTGGCCGTGCCGATCCCCGGAAGCAAGTATCACTTCCTTCTGCGGCGGCTTCATTCACTGAGCGGCATCGCTTTCGGCGGCTACGTGGCCTTGCATCTGACGATCAACGCGTCCGTCGTCGAAGGATCGGTGTACCAGACACAGGTGAACACGATCCACAGCCTGCCGTTCCTGCCACTGGTGGAATGGGGCCTGCTTTTCCTGCCCCTCATCTACCACGCGATCTACGGCACATGGATAGCGCTGACCGGGCAGCCCAACGTCATCAACTATGCCTATGGGCGGAACTGGCTGTACCTGCTCCAGCGCATCAGTGCCGCGATTCTCTTCTTCTTCATTCTCTTCCACGTGATGGCGCTGAAGCATGGCCTGTTCGGAACAGGACTCAGCTTCACGTGGCAGGAGGCCTTGGCGAGCCTTGGCCGGCACATGCATCAGTTCGGGTTTGTGACATACGTGGTTTACCCGCTGGGCATCCTTGCGGGTTGCTTTCACTTTGCGAACGGGATGTGGGCGGCGGGCATCACGTGGGGCCTCACGGTGGGCGCCAGGGCGCAGCGGCGGTGGGGCATCGTGTGCCTGGTGCTGTTCCTGGCCTCGCTGACCGCTGGAACGACGGCGCTGGTCGCGGGGATCAACATCGCCCCTGCCGTCGCGAGGGCACTGCCGACGGTGACACCATGAACCGCGAGATGATCGAGCAGTATGCTGCGGGAGGCCAGAAGCTCAGGCAGGCGATGGCCGGTCTGAGCCGGGAGGACTTCCTTGCGGATGTGATCCCGGGGACCTGGTCGATTCAGCAGATCGTGATCCATCTGGCGGACAGCGACCTGATTGCCGCGGACCGCATGAAACGGATCATCGCGGAAGATAACCCGGCGATCCTCGGATACGACCAGAGCAAGTTCGCGCAGCATCTCCACTATGACGAGCAGTCGGTGGAGGATGCGGCGGCGATCTTCGAGCTTGGCCGCCGCCAGTTGGCCCGGGTCCTCAGGAAGCTGCCGGATGCGGCTTTCCAGCGAGCCGGGATGCACAATGAGCGCGGGCCGCTCACGCTCGATCAGATGGTGAGGACCTATGTAGGGCACCTCGATCACCATCTGGAGTTCCTGTACGACAAGCGGCGAAAGCTTGGAAAGCCGCCGAGTTGAGCCTGGCCGACCCGTTGCCCCGCGTCGCCGGGCATCTGGCATCTGCTGCTTTCGTGCGGCAGGCGTCAGGGGGCTGCCGGGTGGCCGCAAGGACTGAAGCATGGTGATCAAGAAACGCGTCATCGTGGTTGGCGGTGGGCTGGCGGGTCTGGCATGCACGATCAAGCTTGCCGAAGAAGGTCTTCACGTCGACCTCTTCTCTCTCGTGCCGGTGAAGCGCAGCCACAGTGTCTGCGCCCAGGGCGGCATCAACGCCTGCAATGACATCGCCCGGCAGCAGGGGTACAGCGAGTGGATCCATTTCGACGAGACGGTGCTGGGCGGCGACTTTCTGGCCGACCAGCCGCCGGTCCTGGAAATGTGCAACTGGGCGCCGCGCATCATCGACCTGCTCGACCGCATGGGCGTTCCGTTCAACCGTACGGCGGAAGGCCAGCGCGCCCTGCGCCTCTTCGGCGGGTCGCTGTTCAAGCGCACGTACTTCGCCGGGGCGACAACCGGTCAGCAGCTCCTCTATGCCTTCGACGAACAGACGCGGCGATGGGAGGCCGAGGGGCGGGTCGACAAACACGAGTTCTGGGAGTTCCTCTGGCCTGTCCTTCACAACGGCCGCTGCGTGGGCATCGTGGCTCAGGACCTTCGGAGCATGCAGATTCGCGCCTTCCGGGCCGACGCGGTGGTCGTCGCGACGGGCGGATGCGGCCAGGTTTTCGGCAAGAGCACCAACAGCGTGATCTGCACGGGGAACGCGGCCTCGCGCTGCTACCAGGCCGGCGCCAGGTATGCCAATCCCGAGTTCATCCAGGTCCATCCGACGGCAATCCCGGGTGAGGACAAGTGCCGGCTGATCAGCGAATCGGCCCGCGGGGAGGGAGGGCGAGTCTGGGTGCCCCGGACGCCCCACGACCCGCGGCACCCCAATGAGATCCCGGAGGAGGAGAGGTTCTACTTCCTCGAAGAGCGATACCCCAAGTACGGCAACCTCGTGCCGCGCGACATCGCCACCCGCGAGTTGTTCCAGGTGTGCCAGGAGGGCCTCGGCGTCGATGGCGGGAACAAGGTGTACCTCGATCTGCGCGACACCGTCAGGGAGATCGGCCGCGCGCGGGTTCTGGAGAAACTCGAGGGCATTCTCGAGATCTACGAGAAATTCGTCGGCAGCGACCCGCTCGATCAGCCGATGAAGATTTTCCCCGCGGTCCACTATTCCATGGGCGGGCTGTGGGTCAGCTTCAAGAAGGACGAGAAGACAGGGGGGCTGAAGGCCGGCGACCCTGCCAACATGATGACGTCGATCCCGGGGCTGTACGCGATGGGCGAGGCGAACTTCTCCTACCACGGCGCCAACCGCCTGGGCGCCAATTCGCTGCTGTCGTGCATCTTCGACGGGCTGTTCGGCGGCAGCTGCGTCAGGAACTATTGCACGGACGAAGGGGCGATCGCGTCGGCCGATGTGCCCCAGTCCGATGTTGGCGCGGTGGTCAAGCAGGAAAGCGATCGCCAGAATCGCCTGCTCAGCAGCCAGGGGACGGAGAGCGCCTATCCGTTGTGGGAGGACATGGGCCGCTGCATGAGCGACGCGTGCACCGTGATCCGCCAGAACGACAAGCTGGAGAATGCCTTGCGGCAATGCCAGGAGTGGAAGGAACGCTACGCGAGGATCAGGCTCACTGACACCTCCACCTGGACAAATCAGACGCTGTCGTTCACGCGATCCCTCTGGGACATGATCGTGCTCGCGGAGGCCATGCTCAACGGCGCCCTGCTGCGCAACGAGTCGCGTGGCGCGCACTACAAGCCAGCCTTCCCTGAGCGCGACGACACCAGGTTTCTCAAGGCCACCCTCGCCACGTATGATTCAGCCAACGGGAAGCCCGTCCTGTCGTACGGCCCGGTTGACACGAGCCTGATCGCCCCGAGGGCCCGCACCTACGGCAAGAAAGCTGCCGGCGCGAAAAAGGAGACGGCTCCCCCGCCGGCGGCCACGAGGTGACGTCGGGGACCCTTGGACGGTCGGGCGGGCGGGCCGGTTTCTGTGGGGTATTGGACGCCGGCGGGTGGATTTGGCGGGAGAATGCGGAGGTTCTACGCCGCAGGGCACGGAGGGGGGAGGGGAGTCGGGAGTCAGGTCTCTGCTGGGACGAAGCGCGTATTGTGTTGCGCGGGCCGGAAACGTGTTTTTTTTTCCGCGGGTGGGGCGGGGGGCGGTAAGAGGTGGCCGGGCCGGGAGTTGAGGTGTTTGCGGACGCAAGTATATGCGAAAAAACCGACCCTAAACCGACCCCAAAACGACCCCAAAACGACCCCAAAACGACCCCCAAACGACCCCAAAACGACCCCAAAACGACCCCCAAACGACCCCGAAATGACCCTGTTTTGGCCCTGAGAGGACGCTGGAATTGGGGGAAAGGCCGATTGGCGATTGGCGATTGAATGACCCATGACGAAGCCGCAATGACGAATATCGAGCTGGCGGCGATAGGGCGGATGAGGCGTTATTCAATTGTCAAAGAACAAACTCCTCCGCACCAAAGGAGGAGGGGCGGCCGGGCCGCTGTCTATGAGGTATTCGACGCCGGCGGGGGGATTTGGCCGAAAAATGCGATTTTTCTGGGGGGCACGAGGGGTAAGGGGTAAGGGGTAAGGGGCGAGGTGGGCTGTGGGGGGCGGCGCGGGCGCAATGACTGCCGACGCCTTATCCGACCGCATGCCGACGCAAGCGTGGCACCCGGCTGGGAGGAAAGGTGCGGACCTGCGGTCGGGCCGGTACGCGGGGCGTGGCGAGCTTCTGGGAGGGCCAAGCCCCGAAGGTTTTCTGCGCCAAGCTCTTACCCCTTTGCGGGAGAATGGGCACACCCTGCCGGCCGGGGGAAGCCGAAGAGACAGCGCGAACGATCATGTGCAGTGTTCTGTTATCCGGGGCCCCTTATCGGGGCGCAACTTGAAAAAGCGGGCGAAACTGAATATGTTTTGCGCGCGTTCAACCGCCGCAATTACGGCGAGCCCTTGATCGTCCAGAAGGCGATTGTCCTGAACCTGGGCGCGGCCGTCGGGAAGGTGGAGCTGATTGAATGAACCGGGGTGGATGATGGGAATCTGTACAACCTGCGGGCGGATGATCGGGGCGAGGGAAACGGGCAGGGTCTGGCGGGACCAGTTGGTATGCCCTGAGTGCTGGGATGCATTGAATTGGCCGCTGCCGCAGGCGAAGCAAGAGGATAATCTGCATGCGCTGGCGAGGGCGCGGGAGGAGGTCGCGAAGAATGCCACGCGCGCCGGACGGGTCGAGTACGCGACGCCGGCGGCGGTTCGGCCGGGGCCCAGTGAGCTCGATCAGGCCACGAAGGTTGCGCAGTTCATCAAGGTCATTCTCGGCATTGCTGTGTCCGTCGTGATCTTGGGTGTGGTGTTGAGGTGTGCGGGGATCGTTGGGATAGGGCGGCCGTCCGGCGGGTCCGGCGGCGGGTCCTCGCCGGACCCAGGGCCATCGGGGCCGGTTATCTTGGTTGATGCCCCGGTGTTGTTTCAGGATTATGCTGTCAATGAGGTGGCTGCGGATGCGAAGTACCGCGGACGAATCCTGGGTGTGAGGGGTGTTGTGGACTCCATCGGCCGGGATATTCTGGACAATCCCTACGTGACCTTGCGGGGTGGCGGCCCGTCTGATTCTTGGTGGGTGCACCGCACGTTCCCGAAGGAAAAAAGCGGCGACCTGGTGGACTTGCGGCCTGGGGATCGTGTGACGATCGGGGGGATCTGCAAAGGTAAGAGTCTTGGGATGGTCGTGCTTTCCCCATGCACCCTTCATCGGTAGGCGGTGCTGTCCGCGGTAGGCCCCGTATAAAGGGACGCTGCACATTATGCTTCGTTCCGCGGGGTTGGGCTTCGCTACCGGACGGCGGGGAGGGTGGTGGGCTTTTCGGTGGGGCGGCCGTGGGCGTCCTGGGGGCTGAGGAAGATGCACCACCTGCCGATCTCGTCGCGTTGGACTTTTTCGACGCCGGCGGAGCTTGCCGGCGGTGAGCACGGGGCGGCAGGGGCGATCTACCGAAGGCCGCCGGCCTTGCCGATGCAGAGACCAAGCGGCACCGCAATGCTCAGCACGACAACGACGCTCGTCATGCAGCCTTTGCCCTTCGCAGCGGCAAACTTTTCCGGCAAGCTCTGGCGAAGCTCGGCTTCGCGGGCCTCGACGACCTGCTTGGCGGTCAACAGATCGGCGCCGGCGGCGTGGCGCAGGGGCTTGATGGCCTGGATCTTCTGCCCCGCGATGATCGCGGCCTCGATCTCCTGGCGTTGCTGGTCGGTAAGATTGTCGGACATGGGTAGTTGCCAGTTGCCAGTTGTCAGTTGCTGGACCGAAGCGTTAGAACGGATTGGCCTGGATGTAGTCTTTGTCGCCCTTGAGGTAGTTGAGGAGATTGAGGGTGGCGCGCATGGCCTGGCGTTCGACGGATTCGAAGGTTCGGGAGCCGACGTGGGGGGTGACGATAATGTTGTCGATGTCCTTGAAGGGGTGGTCGGAGGGTTGGGGTTCTTTTTGGAGGACGTCGGTGGCGTAGCCGAGGAGTTGGCCGGATTTGCAGGCGGCGGCGACGTCGGATTCGTTGACGAGGGGGCCGCGGGCGGTGTTGATCAACATCGCGCTCTTTTTCATTTTGTTGATGAGGGCGGCGTTGAAGAGGTTGCGGGTGAGGTCGGTGAGGGTCATGTGGAGGGAGACGACGTCGGCGTTTTTGATGGCGTCTTCGACGGTGTTGGCGCGGGTGAGGCTGTATTGTCTGGCGAAGGCGTCGTCCCAGTGGAGGTCGTGGCCGATGGGGTGCATGTCGAATGCGACGGCGCGTTTGATGACTTCTTTGCCGATGCGGCCGACGCCGAGGACGGCGATGGTCTTGCCGAAGAGTTCGTTGCCGGTGATGCGTTTCCACTGGCCTGATTTGGTGGAGCGGAGGTGAGGCCAGAAGTGTTTGGCGAGGGCGATCATGAGGCCGAAGGCGTGTTCGGCGACGGTGGTGTGGTTGACGCCGGGGGTGAAGAGGACGGGGATGCGTTTGGAGGTGGCGTACGTGACGTCGATGGAGTCGAGGCCGATGCCGTATTTGGCGATGACTTTGAGTTGGGTGGGGGTGGCGAGGGCGGCGTCGATGATTTTGGCGGTGATGCGGTCGTCGCCGTTGAGGAGGCCATCGAAGCCGTGGTTTTGGGTGATGAGGTCGAGGATGGCGGGTTCTTCGAGTGGGCCGCGGGCGCGGACGATGGTGTGGCCGGAGGAGTTGAGCAGGGCGTGATGGGGGCCGGGGGTGTCTTGGTAACTGGTGGTGGTGAGAAGGATTTTCATTGTGACTCCATTCTTGATTTTTGAGCTTCGATTTTTAATTGACGAAGGGCGATGCGAGAGTCATCCGCCGGATGGAGCCTACTAGGGGGTACGGAGTTGGTCAACATCGGAGAGGAGCACGGCGATGCCGGGGGTTTTGCGGGCGAGGGATGCGTCGGCGGTGACACATGGGATGCCATAAGCTTGGGCCAAGGCAATGTACTGGGCATCATAGGCTGACAGGTCCATCGCGACCGCCGCGCGCAAGGCTCGGGCCTGATCGACGGGAATCTCACGTCCTGCGACGAGGCGGGCAGCATCTGCAAGTGCGGCGAGGGCCTGTTCCTGAGTCAGCGCACGGGAGCGAACAAGCTTGAGCAGGGAACTGGTGACTTCATATCGCCAAAGCGGGGGCAGAATCCACCTTGGGTCCTTGTGGGCGACGCGGCGAGCGAGTGGCGAGTGGGTGGACTCGACGACGGCATAGACCAGGATATTCGCATCGACGACGATCACTGACGTCCCTCACGGATACCGGCTGCGATCATCCGGGCGGTTACCCTCTTCAGCGGCTTAATGGGCTTGGGCAGCTTGACGGGGGGCACGACGCCGAGGCCGCGTTCGAGTGCGATCATTGCCTCCTGGGTCATGGATCGACGGTTGCGATCGGCCTCTTCCTTGAGGCGGCGATGCAAGTATACCGGGACGTTTTTGAGCACGAGGGCTGCCATGGAGGTCCTTTTGCTAGCGTTGTGGAAGCATTTTACTACCGTGGTCTGGGGGCGTCAAAGAGGGCGGAGCGTCCGGCGAAAGCGTCCGCAAGAGAGCCGGGTGGGCGTGGCGGCAGGAGAATGGTGTGCAATGCCCACCCGACATCACTGCGATGCGGCGTGCCCTGCGCGACTCATGGCGCAACCAGCTCGGTGTACATCACGAGCCAGCCGATGAGCGAACCAACGGCGAAGGCGGCAAGCCCAAGTCGGTACTTGAGCCTTCCACTCGTGATACCCCATTCGCTGTATACCTGGTCTTCAAGCTCCGCGATCTCCTTCCTCTCATCGGCCCTCTGGATTGCCGTGGGGATGTTTGCCAGTAGCGCGAGGAAGGCCCCCCACCATACAACAGAAAAACGCAACCCAAAGCACTTGCCAAGCGCGAAGTTCGCGAGTCCGAGGACGAGCATGCAGATGATCCATGTCACCGGCCTTGCGACCAAGACGAAGAGAACGTTGTACGACTGACGGATGAGAACGTTGAGAGCGAATCCCAGAACTGCGACACCAAGTATTGACAGAACGACGTGCATCGGAACCTCCAACGCCCATATCCATCGACGAGGGGCAGTGGCCTACAGCCCGTTGCGATGCCCAATCACCGCTCGAAGTCATGCACCAACAGACTTGAGGATCTCCGTATGTTGCGAGCACGCGGCTCATCGTCTATCGCTTGATCCTTGCGCTGCCGCCGGCGGCGGTGTGCAATAGTTCGTCCAGGGTGATCTGGCTGGTGTCGCCCATGGTGCTCATGAGGAGCGCGCCGTGGGCGACGCCGAGATTCACACATTCTTGGGGGGTCTTGCCGGTGAGGAAGCCGTAGATGAAGCCGGAGGCGAAGCCATCGCCGCCGCCGACGCGGTCTTCAATCTCCAAGTTTGGGAAGTTGGGGCCGTCGTAGAAGGCGCCTTCGTGCCACATGATGGCGGACCAGTCGTTGACCGTTGCGCTTTTGACGCCGCGGAGGGTGGTGCCGACGACTTTGATGTTTTTGAAGTCCTTGGTGACTTTGGTGACCATATTCTTGAAGGCGGTGGTGTCGAGGGCGCCGGCTTTTTCGACATCGACGCCTTCGACCTCGTAGCCGAGGACCTTCTGGAAGTCCTCTTCGTTGCCGATGAGGACATCGATGTGGGGGACGAGGGGTTTTGTGGTGGCGATGGCGTCTTTGCTGCTCCACAGCTTGGAGCGGAAGTTGAGGTCATAGGAAACGATGGTGCCGGCTTCGTGGGCGGCCTTGACGGCTTCGGCGACGACCTGGCGGGTGGACTCGGACAACGAGGAGAAGATTCCGCCGGTGTGGAGCCAGCGGACGCCCTGATCCTTGAAGAGTTTGTTCCAGTTGATTTCGCCTGGCTGGAGGCCCATGGTGGCGGAGTGGCCGCGGTCGTAGAGGGTGACGGAGCCGCGTTTGGAAACGCCGACTTCGGTGAAGTTTAGGCCGATGCGGTCCTTCTTGCCGACGCCGTCCCACTTGCGGATGACGGCGTGGGAGATGTCCATGCCGACGGCGCGGGCGTGGTTCATGATGATTCGGCCCATGGGCGAGTCGTTGAGCCCCCCTACCCAGGCGGTGCGGAGGCCGAGGCGAGAGAGGGCGTAGGCGACGTTGTATTCGCCGCCGCCGGGCCAGACTTCGAGGATGGGGGAGAATTCGACTCGGCCGTGCTGAGGGGGCGAGAGGCGGATCATGCACTCGCCGAGAGAGACCAGATCATATTGACAATCCTTGGCATGGCGCATCTGCATAGAGGGCTTACTCCGATAGAGGTAGAGGGTAATGTAGCCGGCGGCTGGAAAGCTTCCAGTTGGGCGTGGCGAGCGGAGGGTGTTCTGCGTCGCGCTGGTCTTGCGGACATGCGGTGCGGGTTTGCGCCGCGGGGCGATGAGGATCGAGGGCCCGGGGGAGCGGTCACGAGCGCCGGAGACCTCATCGCCATGTGAACGTCAACGGCGCCGGGCTGGTTAGTGCCGGCGGCAAGGGGAGTTGGGGATTGCAGCAAGCTGTGACCAGTGGGAAGGGCCTTGACGGTCGGGGAGACTGGGCAATCTCTTTCCGGCGTCCGTGCGCGCATTGTGCCCGCCTGATGGACGCAACGGGCACAAACCTCCGGTAGGCTATTGGCACCAGGCGCGAGGGCGGTCTGAGCGATGTGTGGCAGACCATCGTGAGCCTACCTGAGCACTGGATTGGGCGTACGCGGGTGCCGGCGGGCTTGTGGCCCACCGGCGTCCGCGTCGGAAGCGTGCGCGCTGGGCGTTCTGCCGGGCACCGGCCGGCATCATGGGCGCACGCATTTCGGTTGTCGCCGTATGCCGGAGTCACCGTATAGGAGATGCACATGCTGGGCAAGAAAGTAAGCCGTGGGCGTAGGGCAGGTCTGTACCTAGCGGCTGCACTGGCCGTCGGTCCGCTGGCGGGAGCAGCCTCGGCCGGCGATTACGCGTGGCAAGGCGACGTGAACGCCGACTGGTGGGGAGCGGCCCGCGATGTTCACAACAACATCCTCGCCACCAACTGGGACCCGATGTTCTGGCCGGGGAATGGGGACAACGCGCTGATCGCCAAGGCGGGCACCGTGAATTACTGGTCCTCCGTCAGCCTCAACGCGCTGACCATCTCCGACGCCAATGCGGTCCTCTACGTCCAGGGCGGCCGCGACTACGTCAACGGCAGCCTGTCGGCCGACACTCTGACCAACTATGGCACAATCCATCTCCAGAACTCCTACTCCAACTACGCCAGTTCCCTGACCGCGGGCGCGGGCGGATTCACCAACTACGGCGTCCTCAACTCCAACCTGGGCACCGGCGGACCTCGATACATAACCGGCTCGGTCTTCAACACCGCCTTGGCGGCCATCAACATCAACATCGGGACCAGCTTTTCCGGCACGACGACCAACCACGGCGTCTACAACGTCGTCGCGGACATCGTTTCCTCCTACGGGGCGGGGAGCACGTTCAACCAGAACGGCGGCTCGGTCAGCATCGGCGGCAATGGGGCCCTGCGGCTCGACCAATCGACCTTCAACTACGCTGGCGGCACGGTCTCGGGGTTGGTCCAGCTCCTCAACTCGACCCTCTCGACCTCCACCACTGACGGGCAGGGCGCCATCTTCCACACCTACGTCAATTCCCGTCTATCGGGCAATCTCGCGCCCAATACGACCGTGAACGTGTCCGGTGGCGGCTGGTACAACAACGCCATTCTCTTCGTCGAGGACGGTGCCGCCTCCTCGGGAACCATCAATCTCGCGAATGTCTATTCGAACTACGGCACTCATCTGTACGTGAAGGACGACGGAAGCGGCACCTTCACCAACCACGGCACGATCAACTCCAACCCCGGCACGGGCGGGCCACGAGAGTTCAGGGGCAATATCGTCTCCGACGGCGTCATCAACATCAACGCCAACACCGGTTTTTACGGCAACATCACCAACACCGGCGCGTTCACGATCGCCGCGGGCCTCGCCCCGGGCATGGCCAAGGGCTACACGTTTAACCAGAACGCAGGCACGCTGGGCGTTGGCGACGGGTCGTACCTGGTCATCGATCAGTCCACGTTCCGCTACGCCGGGGGCACCGCTTCCGGCTTCATCCGGCTGGTCAATTCCACACTCGCGACGCCGACCGCCAACGGCAACGGCGCTGTCTTCAACACCTACGCCTCCTCCGCCCTCTCCGGCAACCTCGCGCCCAACACCACCGTCGTCGTCTCCGGCGGCGGCTGGAGCACCAATGCCAACCTCACCACCGATTCGGTCGCCTCCAGCCGCGGCACGATCACCCTCCAGAACGAATACGGCAATTACGGTTCCTACCTCACCATCGGCGCAGACGGCAAGGGCACGCTGACCAACCACGGCACCATCAACTCCAACCCCGGCACCGGCGGCCCCCGCGCCATCACGGGCAACGTCATCAACGCCGCAAGCGCCTCCATCAACATCAACTGGCCCACCGTCTTCTACGGCTCGGTCAACAATTCTGGCTCGTTCGCGATCGCCAAGGATGTCAACGCCATCTTCCCCGCCGGCAGCAGCTTCACGCAGACCGCCGGCTCTGTGTCGATCGGTGAGAACGCCTTCCTCCGCATCGACCAGGGCGCTTTCAACCTCGCCGGCGGCACGGTCGCCGGTTACGTAGAGATCTTCAACTCAACCCTGTCCACTTCCACCCCCAACGGCGCCGGCGCCGCTTTCTACGCCTACGCCAACGCTCGTCTGGCCGGCAATCTGGCCGAAAACACGACCGTCATGGTCGCCGGCGGCGGCTTCAGCACGCCGGCCACTCTCACGGTCGATGACCAGGCCTCCTCCGCCGGAACCATCACCCTCCAAAACACCTACTCCAACTACGGCTCCTACCTCACCGTCACCGACGGCACCGGCACGTTCACCAACCACGGCACCATCAACTCCAACCTCGGCACCGGCGGACCCCGGGCAATCACGGGCAACGTCATCAACGCCGGCTCTGTCAACGTCAACCATCACACCACCTTCAACGGCTCGATCGCCAATCGCGGCGCCTTCAATATTGCCGCCGGCCAGGAGGCCTATGTCGCCCCCAACGGCGTCTTCAGCCAGAACGCCGGCGCGCTGACCGTCACCGATACCGGCCAGCTCTCGGTCAATGGGGCCACATTCAACTACAATGGCGGCTCCGCCTCCGGCTTCCTGCGGTTGCTCAACTCCACTCTGTCCACCACCGTCGGCGACGGCCAAGGCGCCGTCTTGAACACCTACGGCAGCTCGCACCTCGCCGGCAACCTGTCCAAAGGCGTCACCGCCTGGGTTTCCGGCGGCGGTTGGATCAGCTCTCCCGCCTATCTCAACGTCGACGATCAAGCCGCCTCTTCCGGCACGATTACCCTCGAATCCGTCTACGGCAACTACGGCTCATTTCTGACCATAGCCGATGGCAAGGGCACCTTCACCAACCTCGGCGCCATCAACTCCAACCCGGGCAGCGGCGGCCCCCGCGCCATCACGGGCAAGCTCGTCAACGCGGCTGCAGGCACGATCAACATCAACCAGGCCACCAACTTCTACGGCACCGTCTCGAACTCTGGTGCGTTTAGTGTCGCCAAGGACTTCAGCGCTACTCTCCCGCCCGCCGGCAGCACGTTCAACCAAAACGCCGGCACGATCTCGGTCGGCGAGAACGCCTACCTCAGAATTGACCAGGGCACGTTCAACTACAACGGCGGCTTGATCACAGGCATGGTTCAGCTCGTGAATTCCACCCTGTCCACCTCGACCTCCGACGGCAAAGACGCGGTCCTGAACCTCTACGTCGGCAACCACCTCGTCGGGAACCTCGCGCCCAAGACCACCCTCTTGGTCTGCGGCGGCGGGTGGAGCAACAACGCCGTCCTCACCACCGATCAGGTTGCCGGCAGTGCTGGCACCATCACCCTCGAGAACGTCTACTCCAATTACGGCACGTACCTGAACATCGGCGACGGCTCCGGCACCTTCACCAACACCGGCACGATCAACTCGAACTCCGGGACCGGCGGCCCACGGCAGATCACCGGCAACCTCGTCAACTCCGGTTCCATCAACATCAACCAGCCCACGACTCTGGACGGCAGTTTCTCTAATTCCGGCACGTTCACCGTCGGCGAGGGCGAGTCCGCGTACTTCGCCCCGGGCCACACCTTCACGCAATCTGGCGGCGTGCTCACGGTGTCGGCCTCATCGTCCCTGACGCTCGATGGGGCCACCTTCGAGTTCGGCGGCGGCGCGATGATCGGCCCCGTCACCCTGGTCAATTCCAGCCTGAAGACCACCACCCCTGACGGCCACGGCGGGACCTTCTATCTCGAAGCAAGCAATACATTCCAGACCGACCTGGCCCCCGGTTCGACTGCTTGGATCCGCGGCGGCGCCC
>Ga0315284_10001454_pt1 | contig 33810 bp, 14 predicted proteins | sample YL17G09_16_MG_FD_203696 | JGI IMG/M metagenome (GOLD analysis project Ga0315284, IMG submission 203696) | Sediment microbial communities from Yellowstone Lake, YNP, Wyoming, USA - YL17G09_16 | ecosystem: Environmental > Aquatic > Freshwater > Lake > Sediment | place: USA: Wyoming | collected... | reverse complement strand
GGGGCCATGCACGCGTGTGGCCACGACGTGCACACGGCCATGCTTCTGGGGGCGGCTGAGGCGCTCTGCCGCATGCGCGAGCGTGTGCGTGGACGCGTGGTGTTTCTCTTTCAGCCGTCGGAGGAGGTCGAGCCCGGTGGCGCCATTCGCATGATTGACGAAGGCGCATTTCCCCGCGCGGCCTGTGCGGTGTTCGGGCTGCATGTGTCACCCGATCACCCCGCAGGCAGTGTGGGCATCAAGCCCGGCAGCGATTGCGGCAGTGTGCTCTCCTTTGACGTGACTATTCGTGGAGAGGGCGGGCACAGCGCCATTCCCGAGAAGACCGTGGATCCGATTGTGTGCGCGGCGGCGATTGTCATGGCGCTGCAGACGCTGGTAAGCAGGGAGTGTCCGCCGGTGGATCCGGCCGTGGTGTCGGTGGGCTCGATGCACGCGGGGACAAAGGGCAACGTGATTCCGGACCAAGCCGTGTTCAGCGGAACCATTCGCACGCTGTCAGTACCCCTGCAGCGTCGCCTTCGCACGCGTCTCACGCAGATTGTGACATCGGTTGCCGCGTCCATGCGTGCGCGGGGGAGTGTGGCATTCCACGAGACATATCCGCCCGGCTTCAACAACATCGCGCTCTCCCAGTGGGCACTCTCCGAACTCGGTGCGCACCTGGGCGGCAAGAATGTGGTGGAACGGCCGCATCCGTCAATGTTCGCAGAGGATTTCTCGCGCTACCAGCAGTTGGTACCCGGGGTGTACGTGCACCTGGGTGTGCGTCCGCCCCGAGCAGGCACGCGCGCTATGCACGGCATTCACACCTCGCGCTTTCTCCCGCACGAATCGGCAATCGGCACCGGCATCCTCACGCATTGCGTTTTGGCGTTAGGCGTGTTGGGATCTCCTCGGTAGCGAACGCCTCGCTCGGGCGACGCGTGATTCCTCGCCTCCTACCTCGTCGTGACCCAACTCTCGGCGGCAAGACCGTTCCCTGACACCCGCGCATGTCAACCAATATTCGCGGAACAGGTGCGGCAACGACCTCTGGACGCATCTGCCAGTGGTGAATCGATACGGTATTTTGGAACCTCCGTCCCCGATGCACCCATTTGCTGCGCTCGAACTTTCTGCGCGTGTTGCGACTAGGAGAACTTCTGGATGTAGGCAATCGCATCATTCACCGTGGGCTGAATGGCGCTGCCGATCATGCGGGAGAGACCGATGATTTCGAAGAGGTTGCGGACCTCGCTGACGGGCGACGATGGCAGCACAACCGCCATCTGGCCTTTGCCGTCTTCGTGGCACAGCTTCCAGCACCGGGCAGTTGCGCCCAGGCCCTCGCTGGAGATGTACTCGCAATCAGAAAGGTCAAGAACAAGACGTGTTACCCCGCTCTCCTGATGCGTTGCCCGCAGGAGTTCTTCTGCTTCGAGCTTCTGAAGGTTCTTGCCGGGGAAGGAGACGACGCACACCCCCTCCTTGCATCCCACGCGGATGGCCGAAGCGCGCCCTGCAGGCTTGCGGTCAGGAGACATACTTGCTTTCCCCCGCAACGATGGTTTCTAGGAATCCGCCCGCGTCGGTGATCTCGAGCAGCGAAGTCCGGATTTCCTCGTACGACATGACACGGGTAAGGCTTGAGAGGATTTTCGTGTGGTCTGCCGCAGTATTGGTTGGCGAGACCATCATAAATATCAGGTGTACTGGCTGCTCGTCAAGCGCGTCGAAATCGATTCCGGCCGGGGCGCGTGCGGCAATCATGTGCAGTCGGTCCAGACCATCGATGCGCGCATGGGGAATGGCAATGCCGTAGCCAATGCCCGTGGACATTTCGGATTCGCGTTCGAGGATCCTCTGCACAATCATGTCGGGAGATTTGAGGTCGAAGAGGGACGCGAGGAACTGGCCCATCTGCACCAGCGCGTCGCGCTTGTCCGCAGGCTTGAAGTCGATCAGGATTCCGTTCCTCTGCAGAACCTCATGAATCTTCACGAGTAGTGCCTGCTTCCCGGGTTTGTTTCTTTGCCTGCTTCTGGGCAATGGTCAGCAGTCTGCCGAAAATGGTGACGACGAGGGCTCCAATTGTTGCGTCGAAGAAGACCGTGCGCAACACGCCACCACCGTAGCGAAACTTCATGAAGCCCAGCAAGCACACTGCGGACAGAATGAAGCCGCCGATCATGATCTTGAAGCTGTGCTCGAGCAGCAATGCCCAGGTCTTCTTCATGGATGCGGGTCTCCGCAATTGTCGGTCTGGGGATCGCCGGGTTGGCTTGGCGCCCCGTTGAGGCGCACTTAATATGGTTTGTGACTGGCTGTCCGATCAATCGGTTTGGGGAAGTGCGTTGTGCAGAATGCGTCGCGCCGCACTGAGCCCGTCGAAGTGTGCGGGGTGAGAAGCGAAGATCCGACGAGTCCGCAATGACGATCTGAAGCAGCCCGACTGGTTTGCACACCGAGCTCGCAGGGACCAATCAACCCCTGTCGGTTCCGCTTCAGGGCTGCTGGGCTCCGCTCCTCCGATGCTACTGGTGTTTGACGGTGAGATCACCAACGCCCATCAGCAGCGCTGGTACGCTGATATCCTCATCCAGTGCATCCCAATGCAATCCGGTGCCTCCGCCGCTGAACTCGAAGGATCTGCGCTGCTCGGTTGTTGCGCGCAGTAATCGGGGGAAATAGACAAGGGGCACCGCGAGCTGCCTCCCATCGGCCAGGTGCAGCCACATGTTCTCATCGTCGAACCACACTCTCACGGCTTGTGCTTCAGCGACTAAAGTGCTCATTCCATTTGCTCCTGATGAGTTCGACATTTTGCTCGATCTGGTGTTGAAGCTGGATAAGTTCGCCGGATGTCATGTTGTAGGCGCCTGCCAGAGAGACGAGCGGATCGATCCAGAACTTTGCCCTCTGCTCGGCCTTGCGGACATGTATATGACATGGCTCCAGAGGCGTGCCCTCATTAGAGAAGAAAAAGAATTTGTATCCGTGCCATTCGAGAACCTTGGGCATAACGGAAAAATACACACTGCCTCCCGCAATGAGATCATCGGCTGGGCCAGGATTGGGGTATAGTGATACCTTCCGACACCGTCCCGAATTCACACATGTCGAAGATTCCCTATTGACAAAACGGCCCTGACCCCAATCAATATGGATGGAATAACAGTGGCGTCACGGTCACGTTCACTTGTTCTGACGAGGAATCGGGCGTTGCCTCCTGTCCGGCAGCGGCAACCACCAACGCCGAGGGTCGGGCGATCGTGCTGACAGGCACTGCTCGCGACAATGCCGGGAACACCACAACCGCATCGGTGACTCTGAGCATCGACAAGACCCCGCCTGTTGTCACCATCGGCATGCCGACAGAGGGGTCGTATTCCACAACGGGTCAGGTCACGGTCACCGGCACCGTCACAGACGCGCTCTCCGGGGTACGGGACATCACCTGCAACGGTGCCGCAGTCACCCGAACCGGGAATGGGTTCTCCGCGCTCCTGACGTTGACCGAAGGCACGCATACCATCAGTGTCGAGGCACGCGACTCCGCCGACAACACTGCCACGTCTTCGGTCTCTATCGTGGTTGACAAGACGCCGCCTGTGGTGGAAATCACCTCGCCGTTCAGCGGCTTCCTCACCAACGTGGCGCACATGGTGGTTGACTGGCTGGTAGATGGCGTGAAGCAGGCAACGCAGACCGTCGCTGACCTGGTTGAGGGTGCCAACACCATCATCCGCACTGCCACGGATGGTGCCGGCAACACCGGCGCAGACAGTGTGCATGTGACGCTGGACACTCAAGCGCCGATCGTGAAGATCACCTCCCCGGCTGATGGATGGGTCACCAATCTCGTCGAAATCCCGGTTGCCTGGACAGTGGACGGCTCGTCGCAGACCACGCAGACAACGCAACTCCTCGATGATGGGGTGAACCCCATCATCCGCACAGCCACCGACGCTGCCGGAAACATCGGCACAGACACCGTGCGCGTCACCCTCGACACGATCGCGCCAGTCGTGGAGATCTCCTCACCGGTCGATGGATGGGCAACCAGCCAGGTCGAGATCCCCGTTGACTGGACAGTCGACGGCTCGCTGCAGACCACGCAGACCACGCAGCGGCTCGACGAGGGCATCAACACCATCATCCGCACTGCCACCGACGCTGCCGGAAACATCGGCACAGACACCGTGCGCGTCACCCTCGACACGATCGCGCCAGTCGTGGAAATCACCTCCCCGGTCGACGGATGGACAACCAACCAGGTTGAGATCCCCGTTGACTGGATGGTGGACGGCACACCGCAGGCCACTCAGACAACGCGGGTGCTCGACGAAGGCGCCAACACCATCGTCCGCACTGCCACGGACGCTGCCGGCAACACCGGCTTCGACACCGTGCGCGTGACGTTGGACACGCGGGCGCCGGTCGTGGAGATCATCTCGCCGACCGATGGTGCCCTCACCAATCAGCCTCAGACGGCTGTCGTCTGGACCGTTGACGGGGTTGCCCAGACGTCACAACTGACTCAGACTCTTGTTGAGGGCGGCAACACGATCGTCCGTTTCGCCACTGACGTGGCCGGGAACGTGGGTGCTGATACTGTGCACGTGACACTTGATACGAAACCGCCCGTTGTCGTCATCGCCTCCCCCTCTCACGGCTTCCTGACCAACCATGCATCGATCTTTGTTGCTTGGGCAGTCGATGGTGTGACACAGACCACTCAGACCGTCCAGGCCCTGGTAGAGGGCGCAAACACCATCACCCGCACGGCCACTGATGCTGCGGGGAATACGGGGACTGCGGCAGTCTCGGGAACTCTGGACACTCAGACGCCGATTGTTCGGATCGCCGCGCCTACAGATGGGGCGTCTACCAACCAGTCGTCAGTCAGCGTGTCATGGACCATTGACGGAGTGCAACAGGCCCAGCAGGCCACCCAGACTCTCGTCGAGGGTGAGAACGTCATCGCGCGGACGTCGAGGGATGAGGCCGGAAATGTGGGAACAGACACGGTTCGAGTCACTCTCGATACCAAACCGCCTGTTGTGAAGATCGTTTCTCCGGCGAGTGGCTACGCATCCTATGTTTCGCTTGTGCCGGTTATCTGGACTGTTGACGGCATCGAACAGAATGCACAAACGAATGAGATCCTCGTCGAGGGGACAAACAGGATTGTCCGGTCGTCAACCGACGTCGCCGGCAACACGGGCCGGGACAGCGTAACCGTGGCCTACGCTTCCTGCTACACAGTCGCGAATTCGACGGTGCATCTAAGTGAGCCGCGGGAATACGATTGCATTCATGTTAAGTCATCCGGCATCTTGTATGCGCACAGGAAGTTGACGGTTAGGACTATTGTTGTTGAGAACAATGGAGTCCTCTATACTGATGATTCGATTGTTGCGAGGAACCTCGAAGTGCAGCCCGGTGGAGTAGTGTCTCACACAGCGATGGTTGAGTCGGATCTCTCGAAGCGCATCTCCATCCGGGCAGACACCGTGCGGGTAGCATTGGGTGCCAGGATCGATGCTGACGGCAGAGGCCTCCCCGTTGGGCTCGGCCCCAATGGGCAGAAGGGCGGACCGAACCAGTACAACTGCGGTGGAACCCACGGGGGAACGGGGCGGGCAGCGTACATCGCGTGCTACGGCAACTACATGGCACCAGACCAGCCCGGCAGCGGCGGGGGGAGGTACCCCGATGTAGGCTCTCCAGGCGGTGGCATAGTGCGCATTGACGGACACAAGGTCGTTCTGGACGGAAGCGTTTCAGCCAACGGCGCTCTTGTCGGGTACGGTGCTGGAGCGGGCGGAAGCGTGTGGATCAGCGCTGACGAGATTCTTGGTGCCGGATCAATCCGTGCAGACGGAGGGGTAGGCAGCTACCCGGGTGGCGGCGGAAGGATCGCGGTGTATGCAGGCAGTCTGTCAAGTAGTCTGCGCGGCAACGTGTCCGTAGCTGGCTGTGGTGGCGGGTCAGTGTACCTTCGGGATAGTCAGCAGGTTCGTGAACTTCGTGTGGGAACTGGGACCGGTGGGGACACGAAGTTCGTGTCTAGTATCCAGGATGGGCTACTGCAGGTATCGCTGGGAAGTGGCTCCAGGACGACATTCGTCGGGAATAGTCAGCTCCTCAGGCTCCAATGGATGGGACCCGCCGATGTTTGGCACCCAGGGCAGTTGTCTGCCAAGGGGCTGTATCAACTGGGCGGGACACTCGAGACATCCGATTCCTGCGCAATCGACACCGTGGTGCTCAGTGGGTCATCTGTCTGGACACACAGAGCGTGCACAATCGATTCCCTCCATGGCATCTACCTGCGGGCGCAGGTTGTAAATCTGTCATCGGGTTCCCGGATCGACGCGGTCGGCAAGGGGTATCCCGTTGGGGTTGGGCCGAATGGGCAGAAGGGCGGAGCGGACCAGTACAACTGCGGTGGAACCCACGGGGGAACGGGGCGGGCAGCGTACATCGCGTGCTACGGCAACTACATGGCACCAGACCAGCCCGGCAGCGGCGGGGGGAGGTACCCCGATGCAGGCTCTCCAGGCGGTGGCATAGTGCGCATTGACGGACACAAGGTCGTTCTGGACGGAAGCGTTTCAGCCAACGGCGCTCTTGTCGGGTACGGTGCTGGAGCGGGCGGAAGCGTGTGGATCAGCGCTGACGAGATTCTTGGTGCCGGTGCCATCACGGCGAATGGCGGGGCCGGAGCCTACCCCGGTGGCGGCGGCCGCATTGCTGTGTATGCGGAGAGCATTTCTGCCGGTTTGCGCAGCAGTGTTTCTGCCAAAGGATACGGCGGCGGAACAGTCAACCTTTGGAGCGGCAGCTCAGACCACGAACTCCGCATTGAAGCCGGGACTGGTGGGGAAACGAGGCTCGCATCCAGCCTCAACGATGGTCTGCTACGTGTTTCGTTGGGGAGTGGCTCCAAGACATCGTTCACCGGCAGCAGTCACCTTCTTGAGCTGCGCTGGCTTGGTCCAGCCGATGTTTGGCACTATGGGAAACTCACTGCGGAAAGAATGCTCCAAAATGGTGGAACGTTTGAGACCTCAGACTCCTGTCTGATTGACTCTGTCATACTTGCTGGTACGTCAACCTGGACACACCGATCATGTACTATTGACACCATCCACAGTCTCAACCTGCGGGCTCAATACTTGGAGGTAGACTTAAATGCCAAGATTGATGCGAGTGGAAAAGGATACCCTGTTGGCGCAGGTCCTAATGGACAGAAGGGTGGGCCCAACCAATACAATTCTGGGGGGAGCCACGGTGGGATGGGTGCTGCCGCGTATATAGAGCCCTATGGGGATTCACTTGCCCCGGATCTTCCCGGAAGCGGTGGAGGCAGATACTCCGACGCGGGCTCGCCGGGAGGCGGCATCGTCCGCATTGACGCCGGAGAAATCGTGCTCAATGGCCGGATCGCCGTAAATGGTGCATCCGTCAACTATGGTTCTGGAGCAGGCGGAAGCATCTGGATTGATGCGAGCGAAATCAACGGCACAGGCGCCATCGCAGCAAGTGGCGGAACCGGAGGCGTGGTTGGAGGCGGTGGGCGAATCGCCGTCTATTGCTGCAAAATTGCGCAGGTAGTGAGGGACAACATTTACGCGGATGGGTATCAGAACGGCAGTGTTCGCGTCCCCTGCAATTCCGGAGTTCCCGCGCCAGTGGTTGAGATTCTCAGCCCTGTGCGAGGCAGTTTCTACCCGAGCGAGCTCACGATTCCCGTTGTTTGGAGCGTCAATGGAGTTCTTCAAACGACCGAACTTTCCCAAGACATAAAGGTCGGAAGTAATCTCGTCATACGGTCGGCTACCAGCCCCGACGGTGTAATGGGAAGCGATACTTGTGAAGTCGTGATTTGCAGAATGCTACCCATAGTCGACGCAGGGCCGGATGTGGAAGCCACGGGTCAAAGCATCAACTACGGCAAGATAGTGGTCAATGCTGACGAATGGACTTTGTCAAGTTCAGGATTTGGCAGTTGTCCGGACGCATCGACATTTGTGCACAATATTGCGTCGTGGTTCACATCCAAGGAACATGGTGCATTCTTGTACACAACGAACAATTTTGGCATGGCGGACGGTGCGCTTGCCAATGCGCTCCAGAAGCTTGGGCATAGTCTGACATTTGTGAATCCGGACTCCCTCACACTTGCACCGCTCAAGGCCGCTGACGGTGTATTTGTCTCCAGCGAAATCGTAAACAATGACACTCTGATTGCATATGTTCGCGGAGGCGGCAACGTTTACCTCTGCGGGGGAGTTGGCATTGGTGATATCGATGAAGCAAACCGATGGAATCCCTTTCTCCAAAGCTTCGGGCTTCAGATGGGCTGGCCCTACGCATTCATGTCCTTCCAGTGCTATCCAATCGAGTCGTCTTCGATAGTCGCTGCCGGAGTGCATTCACTGGCCTATTGGGGTGGCAATCCCATTTCGAGGTCAGCCACAAACAATGATCGTTCCATTGTGATCGCCTCCGCAAACGGCCAGGGCCTAGTCGGTGTTTTTGATGGAACCCAGAAGATTGCGGCCGCGCGCTTGAGCGCACAATCGAAAAGCCCATGCGGCGGGGCGGCGCCAACGTACTCGTGGGCCCTAGCCGAAGGCCCGTCAAGTGCTGATATCGTCAACCCAGATTCAGGGTCTACCAATGTCATACTGCGCCAAACTGGCACATACCGATTCCGGGTCACAAGCAGCGTCTATGGTGTATCGGACTTCGATGACGTGGTTGTCACTTTTCGCAGCTTCAACAACGTCCCCAAAATCACCTCGACCCCCAAGGCGCATGGTTGGTTGGGGATCCAATACATCTACAATGTTGACGCGACCGACATGGATGGAGATCCCTTGACCTTTCGACTCACTGCCCACCCAGCGGGGATGCAGATTGATTCAACAACAGGGATGATTTCCTGGCTGCCAGACTCTTCCGGTGTGGGACTGGACACTGTTGCCGTCCAAGTCTCCGACGGTAACGGGGGAATCGCGGAGCAAACGTACTTGTTGACCATTCTGAACTCCCCTATTGCTGATTTGGCAGCGGATTCCAACGATGTCTCGCTAGTATCGGTTAATACCTCAACTCTTGCGATGACCGGTGCAGTCAAGATCTGCGTGTCAAATCGCGGCACAGGGGATGCGCCTGCTGGATATCAGATCACATTGTTTGAAGACCTGAACCACAACGGAAATTTCGACAGGGGGACAGACCATGTTGTGGGCAATCTGTCGACAGCCTCGGTGCTCCCAGCGGGCGCGTCAGCCAAATTCACTATCCCAGTGGGGGATACGGCGCAGTTCATGGGGAATCAGCTATTTGTGTTTGTCGATAGCGACAATCGGATACCTGAGAGTGATGAGACGAATAACCAACTTGGCAGTCTGGCGGGCTGTGGAAATGGGCTCTTCGATTGTATCGATCTGACTGCTTCTCACATTCGTCAATCCGGCTCCATCTGTCCCGACACAACCCGAGTGCTCGCACGTGTTGGCAATGGCGGAGCGGGAGCTATTCAGGCAGGTGTCCATGTTTCGCTCTACGATATCACCAGCGGCGGTCATGCTTTCCTTGGAACCACACCAACAAGCAGACAGCTCTTGCCGGGGCAATACGAAGACGTAGCGCTCGTAGTGGCACCTGCTCTACATGGGCAGCGGACGCTGCAGGTTGTTGCGGACGACGATGGTACTGGTGAAAGCCAGGTAAGGGAGTCCGACAAGACAAACAACACGGTGGTCGCTTCAATTTCGTGCTGCAACAACGCGCCACTGATGACGCCCGTACCTGATGCATCGATATTTCAAGGTCACCAATTTTCCTGCAAGGTCAACGCCGTCGACGCAGACGGAGACGCATTGACTTTCGCACTCGACACAATGCCCGATCGCATGTCAATCAATCCACAATCTGGCTTGATCTCATGGACTCCAACCAGCAGTCAACAGGGCACTCATCGTGTTGTAGTGGCGGCCACCGATGGCAATGGAGGCATTGCCCGGCAGGGCTTTGCCATCACCGTGATTGCGAGCTTGAACACGCCGCCGCACATCACTTCCACGCCACCACCCACTGCAACAGTGGGCGTCGCCTATCAGTACCAAGTTGTCGTGAACGACCCCGACAAGCTCGACTCCCAGCACTACAGCCTCTTTCAAGCTCCCGCAGGCTTGAGCGTATCGACCTCCGGCCTCGTGACCTGGCCCGATGCCGCAACACGGCCGTCAAGCGCGCAGGTGACTCTCGTGGTCACCGACGACTCCGGCGCAACCGATCAGCAATCGTGGACCATCACCATGGCCGCGGATACTCAGCCGCCAGTCGTGACCGTCACAGCCACGCCCAACCCCGTCAAGCCCGGCGAGACATCAATTATCCGCGTCTCGGCTGTTGACAATGTGGGGGTCGCCAAGGTGCGTCTCTTCATCGACAGCAATGAAGTCGCGCTGGATGGCGGCGGAGCCTATTCGTTCACATCCAATATTGAGGAAACTGTGCAATTGCGCGCCCAAGCAATTGACGTGAATGGAAACCAGGCGTCATCGACCATCGCGCTCACGGTTACGCGGCAGGCCGACAACACGCCTCCGGGTGTCACGCTCACATATTCGCCCACGAATCCCGCGGTTGGGCAGATTGTGACTTTTACCGTTTCGACAACCGACAATGTGGGTGTGGATCCCGACATGGTGTGGCTGCTCATCTATGGGAAGTATGTGCCTGTGATCAACGGCACCGCACATTGGACAGCGCTCAAGCGTGGCAGTTTCCCTGCGCTCGCCACAGCCTACGACTTGTCCGGCAACTATGGCGCAGCATCTGCCACAGTGCCGGTCACGATGTCCGGCAGCGATAGTACAGCCCCCACATGCTCATTTGCCGATGGGTATCAGGACACGGTCATTCTTGGCCGCATGGAACTGCGTGGAAGTGCCGAAGATGCCAACTTCGCCTACTACACACTCAAGTATCGCGAGGCCGGCACCCAGAATGACTGGGTCGAGATCTCGCGCGGCACCAGTCCTGTGCACGATGGCGTGCTGGGCATTGTCGATGGCACGAACATGGAGAACGGCGACTACACCATTCGTCTCGACGTGTACGATGCATACGGCAATGGCAGTGCTATGCAGACGCAGGTGCGAGTTGACGGGCAGCAGAAGATTGGGCAGTTCTCGCTTGCCTTCGAGGATATGAGTTTTGACCTGCCGGGAGTCAGTCTCATCGCAGTTCGCGCGTACGACAGCCGCGTGAAGAGCATTGGCGACTTCGGGTACGGATGGCGGCTGGACCTGCGTTCGATCAAACTCAGCGAATCCGCAGCAGCCGGCAATGGATGGCGCGCGGTTGAGAACCAGTTGGCCTACGACATGGTCGATTGGGATCTCGTGCCCACGCGCAAACACACCGTGACAATCGCCATCCCAGGCGCGCGCAGTCAGGTCTTTGAGGCACGCGCAGCCCTCGACAGCTCCTTCGGAGGCGGTATCTGGGGTTGGTTCAGCATCAGTCCCGATTTCGGACGCATTGTATTTGACCCGCAGCCTGGCACATATTCTAAATTGGAGATTGTGGGCAATGATGGATCATTCGAATGGGTGGGTGGCAACCTGTACGAACCCAATGGCGAGTACATGGATCCCGTTGACGCACAACGATACAAACTGACCCTTATGGACGGCACCTACTACATCATCGATCAGGACCAGGGCGGAGTGGTGGAGATGGGCGACGCACATGGGAACACAGTCACCCTCACATCTGTCGGGATATCCCACAATGTAGGCAAGAGCTTCTCGTTTGGACGCGACACCGATAACCGCATTACGTCAATTAGCGACGGTACCGGTCGGACAATCCAATACACCTACGACCCTCACGGAAACCTCCAGCGCGTGACCGATGCGAATGGCAACGTGACGCGGTTCAAGTATGCGCCGGATCACTATCTGCTGGAGATCATTGACGCGCGGGGAGTGCGGGCAACAAGGACGGAATACGATGATGCCGGGCGCATGGTGCGGCAGATCAATCCGCTTGGGGATACGCTGACACTTGCGCATGATCTCGATAACCAGACCGAGACCACGCGCGACTTCAACGGCAATGAGACGCAATACACCTATGACTCGCATGGGAACGTGCTGACGAAGACGCTCCCCAGTACAGGCGGACGGCCGTCCGTCTCGTGGCAATACACCTACAACGACCTTGACAACTTGCTCTCCACGCGCAACCCCGACGGCACAACTCGCAGCTCGACCTGGGACGCCAACGGCAACGAGCTGACCACCACCGACGAGAACGGCCACACCACCACGCGTACGTACAACGATCGCGGGCAGGTGCTCACGGAGCGGGATGCGCTGGGACGTACGACCAGCTACGAGTACGGCGCGACCGGCGATCTTCTGCGCACCAAGGGCCCGGATAACGTGGTGACAAGCGAGAAGACCTACGCCACCAACGGCAACGTGCTCACCGAGAAGGATGCACTCGGCAACCTCACGAGCTACGAGTACGACCCGCAAGGGCGCATGATCGCTCGCACGGACGCCCTGGGCCGCACTACGCGGTACGTGATTAACGATTGTGGACAGACAGTCGCGGATGTGGACGCGGATGGCGACTCCACGCACTACGCGTTTGACGCGAACGGCAACCAGCTCATGAGTGTCAACGCCCTCGGCGACACCACTCGCTCGACGTACAGCAGCATCAACAAGGTCACGAGCCAGACCGATGCGCGCGGCAACGTGACACGCATGGAGTACGACTTGTTCGGGCAGCTCAAGCGCACGGTTGCACCTGACTCGACGTTCACAAGCAAGACCGTAGACGCGCAAGGCAACGTTGCCACGACCACGGACGAGGTCGGCCGCATAACACGGTTCGAGTACGACAACGAGAACCGCGTTGTCAAAACGACGTTCAACGACGGGGCCTCGATACACGTCGAGTACGACGCACTCGGCCGCCGTCTATCTACCGTGGATGCTCGGGGAAATCGTACGCGCTACAAATATGACAACGTCGGAAACAACACGGTCGTGCGTGATGCTCTCGGCAACGAGACGCGCTACGAATACGACAACGCCAACCGCCGCACCGCCATGGTTGATGCGCTCGGGCACCGTACCGAGTATCTCTACGACGACTACGATCGGTTGACGAGGACGACGTTTGCGGATGGCACGTATCGCGCCACGGAATACGATGCCGCAGGGCACAAGACCGCCGAGGTTGACCAGGCAGGCAAGCGCACTGAGTTCGTCTATGACTCGACCGGCAACTTGCGCAGCGTCAAGGATGCCATGGGTCACGTCACGAGCTACACCTACGACGCGAACAACAATCGCACCTCGCAGACCGATGCCAACGGTCACACGACCACGATGGCCTATGACAAACTCAATCGGTTGGTGTCTCGCACGTACCCGAATGGCGACCATGAGCACTTCGTCTTCGACGCGAACGGAAACCAGGTCGTGAAGATCGATGGTGCTGGTGACTCGACTGTCTGCTTGTTCGATGCTCGCAATCGCGAGAGTCTGCGTCGGTACACGAATAGCGGCCACACGGTCGAAACTCGCTACACCGATGACGGCAGGCCTGACAGTGTCATCGACAATCGTGGCGTGACGACGTACGCTTGGGACGATCACGGACGGCAAGCACTCGTCACGAATCCGGACGGCACGTTCATCGAGAGCCGGTATGACTGTCAAGGAAACCGCACTGTTGAGAAGACGCCGTTTGACTCGACGTTCTACGGGTACGATGTGCTCAATCGCATGTCAACGGTGACGTCGGCGAGCGGCGACGTGACACAGTACCGCTTCGATGCGGTGGGAAATCGTGACTCCGTGGTGAACGCCAACGGGACGAGCACAGGCTACCATTACGACAACCTGAATTGGCTCGTGAACGTAACCAACCAGGGCCCGAGCGGCGTGATATCGAGCTACACATACGCACTCAATGGTGCCGGAATCCGCACGGGAGTCACTGAGGCGGATGGTTCGGCTGTCACGTATGGTTACGATGACCTTTACCGGCTCACGGGGGAAACAAGGATTGGTGCGCATGCGTATGCGATCACGTACACCTATGACAACGTGGGGAACCGACTGACGCAGGTGCGCGACGGAGTGACCACGAGCTACGTCTACAACAACCGCGATCAGTTGCCGCAGGAAGACAGTGCGGGCGTGGTGACCAGCTACACCTACGACCATGCCGGGCGCATGGAGACGAAGACCAATCCGAACGGCACCACGACCTACGGATGGCAGGACAATGACCGCATGGTATCGGTGCAGGGGCCGGGTGTGTTCGTGACGTACTCCTATGACGCCGAAGGGCGCAGGGTCGGCGAGACCACGACCGCAGGCACTACAGGGTACTTGATAGATGCGCAGTTGCCGTATGGTCAGGTGATCGCGGAGACGGATGGGGCGGGAAGTGCGACGGCCACGTATGTGTATGGGCTGGAGCGGATCAGTCAGAGACGCAGCGGGAATGTGCGCTTCTACCATGCTGACGGCCAAGGAAGTACTCGAGAGTTGACGGATGCACTCGGCAATGTGACGGACACTTGGCGGTATACTGCGTTCGGTAGTCTGCTGGCCCGGACGGGAACGACTCAGAACACGTATCTGTATGTTGGAGAGGCGTTTGATCCGAACTGCGGGTTCTACTACAACCGTGCTCGATGGTATAATCCTGAATCCGGGCGGTTCAGTAGCCTTGACCCTTGGGATGCCGATCCATTCACGCCGTCAGCCTTGCACGGGTACTTGTATGCGAACGCATCTCCTTCCAATTATGTTGATCCCTCCGGTCTATTCTCCATCACAGAAGTAGTCTATGTGTCAGCGATTGCCTCTATACTGGCGAGCGTGACAATCCCTAGGATTACTGGCCTGCTTTACGGCGAATATGAAGGGAAGACCACGAACTTTTCGGTACGGTTCATGTTGGGCGTAAACATTAGGCTCTATCCTGGCATCGGTTTCGAAGGACCATTTGCGGGCATACTTCATGCAATTGTAACTGAACGGCCGCCAAAGAAGCCTGTGCCCAATTTCGTTCCAGAGCAGGCTGACTACCAGATTACTCTATTCGGCTTGGGCTTTGGAGGCGGAATCCTCTTCAGTGACTTCGGAGCGGATTTTGAGACTCTGCGAGGTAGGAATGCATCTGACTTTGAGGGAATAGGTAACATGACTGTTGGTCTTAGTTTGGGCGTGGGTGTCGCTAGTCTTTCTTTCGGTGGGTATATGATTCTGCCCGACGGCTCTGTTATTCTGCCGAAGAACTTTGTTCCTGATGTTGGTGTAGGAATAGACACCGGACTGTCCAGTAGTATTTGCTTGGCATACTGGAATAGAATCACTTCATATTGACAAGAGTGAGTACTATGATCTTCAGTAGGAAGGCTCTGAAGTATGTTCTCTACCCTGCCATAGTGGTAGTACTTTTTGGAATTGTGGTACTTTCCACTTGGCATCCGGTTCCGGTAGGGGCCGAGGAGTGCGCTACGAAGTTTCTCTCTCTGGGACAGGAAGGCAAAATTGACTCGCTCTATAGTCTTTCTGGCGGTGCCTTTGGCGTTCCTGACAGTGCCTTCAGACGAGCATACTTCCTGATAGATTCGACAACAGGGGGAATAGTCTCGTTCCGTCGTCGGAACAGTCAGAAATCTGTTCATGGCGGATATTTCGTAACATTCGCCGTTGGTGTGAGAAGATTTGGCAGGGGGGACTGTTGTGTCTTCATCGAAGACAATGCTTCTACTCAAACGGGATATGCCGTCCAAGGCCTTGATATTTCAGTAGGAGAATCAACCCGACCACAAGATATGGTTTCTTTCAGAATCGATGGCAGTGCCATTTGGTCTTACTCAGGCCCGATCCGCAAGGCTGGTTCTGAGTGAATCTGCTTGTTCGTCGCGGGACAGTGAGTGGTAGCCCGGCGCTCTGGGCCGGTCGGTCGCGTCCCTGCTCTCTCCCTTTTACATAATGCCGGTTACGCGTCCGTTTCGCCGTCATGGCTCCACACATCCGGGCCAGTGCGCCCGGCTGTCGCGTAACCCGCATTATGCAAACCCCAGCGCCGGTATCGAAAACCACACTGATCACCCCGTCTGCCCCTCAAAGGGGCTAACCACGCGCGAAACGCGCCTTGCACCGCTTCGCTACTCACGGACGCTTGCCGGCACCGTCCAGCCGCATTCGTGTCCTGCCTCGCCACTGCGCAGGCGGCGTGCGTTGCCAGCCGTCCGGCGCAGGGGCTCCTCGGCACTCATGTCAGCGGCGGTGTCCGCGCGCGTCCGTGCTTCGCTCCATGGTCGAGGTATACAGAAGATATCTACCCCGACCCTTCAAAGGGTGCAAACGGCACGCGTCGCGCCACCCGCTGGCACAATGTCAGTGCCCCGGGCTGTCACGCCGCGTGCTGCGGTAGCGCCGCAACGGCAATCGGGCTTGGTAGCACGAGCACGAGCAAGAAAGAACCGCCCAGACCGCCGGAAATGCCCGCAAAAACATCGGTGCCGAGTTCGGCGATCTTTGGTCTCGCTCGTCGGATCGGATGGCTTTGAGCGGCTGCGCTTGAGGCTACAAGTTCAGTTCGACGTTGCGGAGCTACCACAGCAAAAATCCATGCCAGCCCGGGGCACTGAGATTGTGCCAGCGGGTGGCATGCGTTTTTGCCCTCACATCCCGCCCCTTTGAAGGGCGGGCTTGGGTGGGTAGATCGCATGGTGCCCGGCGGCTGGGGAAGGCGCTCTGAGCATTGCGATTTTGCCGGACACTGGAAGATGGCCCGGCAAAAGTAAAGCAATGCGGTGTCAGCGAGCCCTTAGCCCCCTTTGGGTCTGGCCGCAGCGCAGGAATAGCCGTAGCGTCAGCGGAGAGCCCGAGCAGTGCGGCCGGAGTACCTTGTTTACGCGTGAGAAAGGTTGTGGGGGATTCCAAAGGGGGAAGGGCGTACCGTAACTGTCTTTCAGCCTTCCCCAGCCGCCGGGCTACCACTGCCGCCGATCGAGGCGGCCGCTTGTTCGTGCCGGTTGGCTACGGCACGCGATCCCGAGGGAGTGCGCCCGAGCTTGGGGGCGCGAGTGAGGGGTGGTCTTCCTTCGGATCAGTTGTGTAGGGCGGGTTCAGTCTGCGGCTACATTGTCTCTTTTTTGCTTGGGGGAGACCGTCTTCTCAGAGGTGGAATGCCGAGCAGCCCACGAAGCTGGTGCACTCGCTGTCTGGTGATGCCGAGCGATTGGCCGACCGCCGCGTCCGTCTTGTGGATTCGCTGCAATCGCAGCAGTTTGGCTCTCTGTCCATCGTAGTCATGAACGATGGCTCGCCGCAATGCTTTATCGTGTGGTGACAAGTACCGAGAGAAGAGAACGGAGAATCGGAGGGGATTTATGCCGTATCTTCTGCCAATTTCTTCTATTGTTTTTCCCTGTCGGTATTCCTCAAGAATCGCGTCTCGCATATCGCTGGTTATGCTGACGGGGCGATGTGCATACCCGCATTTGATCCGACACTTTTTCTGCATTCCGCGCACGCGGTCCGCGGAAATGCCATGCAGTATCCCGATGTCGATGTTGGCCTTTCCCTCCGCCTTGTATTTCTTCAGCAGAGCGCGAGTAAGCGGCGTACCCTTTGTTTTGTGGTATTCGCTGCTTGCTTTTACTCTTTCTTCGCGATCTCTCCGAGCGACGAAGCCCGAAAGATACTGCTCATTGGCGAAGTACATTTTCGCCAATTTCTTGATGTCATAGCCGAGTTTGTACTGTTTGTAAATTTCTTCGTTCCGGGCATGCCTGAACAATTTGGCGGATTCCATCAAATCGAACTCGTGAAGATCTCTGAGCAAGGCAAGAATCGGGCGCTTAATCCTTGGCTTGCGGTTGGGGTCGGGTGGGACCTTCTCCGGTTTGATGTGCGCGGGCTTGATCCCGTACCATCCGCGAAGCAGCAAGACATCTGCGGGTGAGACGTTGCAGGTTTCGGCGATTTCCTTGTCGGTTTTCCCTTGTTCTTTGAGCGAGGTAAGCAACCGCTCCGGAAGGACGCGCTCAAGGGCCTTTTCAATCCGATTCTCGTTTTTCATCTTGCCGTTCTCCGCCCTTTGAAGGGTCGGGAGATATCTTCAGTCCGATTCGCATCGCGCATGATTGCTTGCACGGGCGACGTGACGGCTCTGCGCCATGTGCGAAGCGAACGCCTGCGTCAATCGCGTGGCTGTGCGACTACCTTGGATGCCAGAGCGGATACCACCGTTGCTGGTTGAGGCGGCTGAGGGACCTTATGCAGAAGTGAGGCTATCAATAAGGTCGACAATCAACTTCTGCTTCTCCGGTGTGAGGTCCTTGGCCTTCTCAAGCCGCTTGAGAAGGGGCTTGCTGGCCGAAAGATCGTTTCTGTCGGCTTTTCCATTGAGCAGATAGTCCACCGAAACATTGAGGATTTCGGCGATGCGCTGGATGTTCGCCAGCGGAATCGCTTGGGCCTTCCGTTCGTAATGTGAAACGGTAGACTTGTTCAAGCCTGCCTTTTCCGCCAGTTGAAGCTGTGTCATGCCTCTGCGCCGACGAGCGGCGGCAATGTTCATCCCTACACCGGTTCGCGACACGTTACGAAACAGGGTGCCCGGTTTTGGTCCTTTGGTTTTTCTTCTTGGCATGAAGAAAAACTAATCTGAACCTTGATTACTGTCTAACATAATACTACTTTTTTTATCGAAGTAGTCTTGACGTGTTCCCAAGAATGGACAAAAAAGGCCGTCCGGCGTCCCCTGAGAAGTTCGACCGGCGGCCCTTCGACAACACCCGGTGAGGGGTGCGTTCTATGTCTCAAAAATACCCTCTGCCCCGCATTATCACCAACGACCTGTATCTCGCGGCATTTCTGCTGTGTCAAGGCTGCGAGTGGTGCGGTCTCGTGCATAACGAGCGTCGCCGCGTGTCGTTCGTGTTTGCGGGTGAGCGCGTGCAGGAACTCCGGCACGAGTACGAGAGCGGTACGGTGAGGCTGAACGTGCGTTCCTTCCGGGACAACCTTGTAACCGTCCGTCGCAAGATGGACACCGAGCAAAGGAGCGCCGCATGTCCCAGGCCAATCCCATCCCCGATGCAGTTATCGCCAGTGTAAAGGCGAACACCTCATTTCTGTCGGTCCTTCGCGGCTACGGCATTGCCGCGACCAAGCAAGGCCAGAGCGTCTTCTGCACCTGCCCTTTCCACTCACACGACGGCCAGGCCGAGAACAAGCCCTCCCTCTCAATCGACACGGACAAGAACATCTACCACTGTTTCAGTTGTGGAGCCAAGGGCAATGTCATCCAGTTCGTGCAGGCCATGGATAAGATCGGCTTTCGTGAGGCGGTGCAGAAGCTCCTCGCCCTGTCGCCTGCGTCGATACCCACAGAGAAGACGGCGGCTAAAGAAGAACACCCACGACCGGCACCGACCACGCTCGACCGTGCGACGATCCTCGACCAGGCGCTACGGCGTATGGTTGCCACCTACACCGAGCGCCCCGAAGGCAAGGAGTACCTCGAAGGCAAACGCGGGATCCGGCTTGAGGGAATCGAAGTCGGCTACTGCGCCCCGAGCTTCGCCGGTCGCACGAGCCTTGAGCAGCGCAAGGCGCTTCTTGATATCGGCCTTCTCACACCCACAGGCAAACCGCACTTCACCGGGTGCGTGGTCTTCCCACTGCGAGACATCGACGGCACACTGACCGGCCTGTACGGGCGCAAGTGCGTCGGCGATGGACACTACTACATGAAGGGCGAGCGCACCGGCATCTTCGCTCTGCACGACGGGGCAAGTGATACGGTCATCATCACCGAATCGGTAATCGATGCGATCACCGCTCATAACATCGGAGCCGGCTGCGTTCTTGCGCTTCATGGCGTCAACGGGTTCACACCCACTCACACGCAATGGCTGAAGACGCACAGCATCGCAACGGTCTATCTACTGCTCGACGGTGACGCTGCCGGTCGAGAAGCTTCGGTGCGACTTGCGCAGCGGCTCAAGGCCGACGGCTACCGGGCACATACGCTGCAACTGCCCGACAACGAAGACCCCAACAGCTATTTCTCTTTCGCCGCTCATAATCTGGCCGACTTCAAGGGTCTGCCGGGCTATCCGTCGCAGCAGGAGACCGCTCTACGGGTCAGCCGTAACGGCGAAGATATCGTGATCGCCGGTCAGCGGATCATTTACACGGTGCGCGGACTGACCGGCTACGGTCTCGATCGCATGCGGGTGACGATACGTGCCACACTCTCCGGCGATCCGTCCACCTTCTACATCGACAACCTCGACCTCTACTATGCCCGTGCACGCGGCAACTTCATCGATGGTCTCATCAATCAACTCGGCTGCAACAAGGACGCGGCGACCATCGAGGTGAATCAACTCCTGGGCACGCTTGAGAGCGAGCGCGTCCGTCTGCGCGAGGCTCAGAGCACGCAGCAGAAAGCCTACGCCATGAGCGACAGCGAGAAGCAGCAGGCCCTCGCCGCCCTCAAGAGCCCAACGCTCATCCAAGACATCATCGCGGACTTCGAAGCACTCGGCATGGTCGGGGAGGAGAAGGGGAAGCTGCTGTGCTACCTTGCCGCGGTCTCTCGGCTGCTACCGCAACCACTCGGGGTGCTGATCGTCTCGCGCTCGGGTGCAGGCAAGACCACGCTGCAAGACGCTGCCGGAGACTTTGTCCCCGCTGAGCTTTTAGTCAAGTACACCCGCCTCACTGGCCAGGCGCTTTTCTACAAGGACCCCGAGAGCCTCAAGCACCGGGTGCTGTGCATCGAAGAGGAAGAGGGCATGGCTCAAGCCATGTACGCGATCCGCACGCTGCAAAGCTCGCAATGCCTCAAAGTCGCCACGACTCGCAGTGACCCGAAGACCGGCAAACTCAAGACCGACGAGTACACGGTCGAAGGTCCGGTGGCGATCTCCATTGCAACGACCAACCCCGATGCCCTGGACGCTGAGACGAAGAACCGCTTCGTCATCCTGACCATCGATGAGAGCAACGAGCAGACCCGCCGGATCATGGACCGCTACCGCCACGCTTTCACACTGGCCGGAAAGCTTGAAAGCCGCGATTCTTCGACGGTCATTTGTAAACAGCAGAACATGCAGCGGCTTCTCAAGCCGATCGAGGTGGTCAACAACTACGCCCCGTATCTGGACTATGCGTTCGACCGTTTACAGATGCGTCGAGAGATGCGCAAATACTTCACCCTCATCGAGAGCATCGCCCTACTGCGCCAATATCAGAAGACGGTGAAGTTCTACACCAAGGAGGGCGTGGAGCACCGATACATCGAGGTCGATGTGGACGATATCGCCATTGCCAACGAACTGGCCGCGCAGTTCTTTCGTAACAGTTTGGATGAGCTTGCCCCGCACACCCGCACGCTTGCCGAGGAGGTCATCGCTCTGATTAAAAAAAAAGAGGGCGAGGTGACGTTCACCCGTAAGGAGCTGCGGGATACCTGCAACTGGAGCGACTGGTCGGTACGGGTGGGACTCACCCAGCTTGAGAACCTCGGCTATGTCAACCGTAAATGCGGCGCTAACGGCGTGCAGATCGTCTATGAGCTTCTTATCGATCCCACGACCGAGCAGCGCAGCGTTCTTCTTTTAACCGCTCCGGCTGAGCTTGAGAAGCAACTCAAGGCGGCGACTAAAGAAAGAAAGGTCAACGGGACGCATCGACCGGACCTTGTGACACCTTGTGAGACCTTGTGAATGCACCTCACAAGGTTCCGATCTCTTGCAGATCAATGAGATGCGATGTGAATCCTCCGACCTTGTGAGCTTGCGCGGAAAAGCCTTTATGGCAAAGAGTAACATCGAGCTCTCCGACTCCTTCCGACTGCTTCTTGAGCAGTTCATCGAGCATGTACAAGCGCAAGGCTACCGGAGGCACACCATACGCGGGTTCCGTAGCGATCTCGCGCCACTGCTGCGCTATGTACAGGAGAGTGGTCGCGATCTCAAGGAGTTCGGCACGCGGGAGCTGCAGAGCTATCAAACGTATCTGACGCAACGACCAAGCGCACGCGGCGGCAAGCTCTGCGTGGCATCGCGTCATAAGGCCATCGGCGACATCAAAACGTTCTTCCGGTTCCTGCACAAGAGCGGGCGCATCCACTACGACCCTGCCGCATCGCTTGAGCTTCCGCGCAAGCCGCAGTATCTGCCGCGGGCGATCCTGACCATCGATGAGGCCGGCAAACTGCTTGAGCTTCCCGACATCAATACACCCATCGGCATACGCAACCGGGCGATCATGGAGCTTCTGTACTCCGCCGGTCTTCGCAATGAAGAGGTGACGCTCCTTGATGTGCAGGATATCGACCTGGCGGGTCGCACCGCCCTGGTGCACGGCAAAGGTGGCAAGGATGCGGTGGTTCCCTTCGGCAGGCAGGCCGCGCACGCCATCGAGCATTACATCTACTTCGCACGAGATGCTCTTGTCAATGCACTCAATACCGGGCGCTCGGTATCGGAGCAGCGAAAGAAAGACGATAGCGGCCGCCACCCGCTCTTCATCACGGCCCAGGGCGTGCGCATGGTGATTACCACGGTCACACACATGGTGAAGTATTACAGCGTTAAGGCTGGAATCACCAAGCCCATCACCCCGCACTGTCTGCGCCACACGTGCGCTACCCACCTTCTGCGCAATGGCGCTGACGTCCGCCATATCCAGCAGCTTCTACGGCACAACAACATCAACAGCACCCAGCTATACACCCGCGTTGCCGTCGAGGACCTCAAGGAGGCGCAGCGGCGGTTCCACCCACGCGAGCGCGAGCCGGACGATGAATAACCGCTTCGAGCAATACCTGCACACTCTCAGCGGCCGCCATACGCCTGAGACAGTCTACCGGGTGCGCTGCACTCTCGGTGACTTCATGCGCTACGCCAAAGAGTGCGACCTTGCACACTGGTACGAGGTAACAACCGGTCACATCAACCAATGGCTGGCGATGAAAAGCCGGACCGTAACACCGTGGACTTTGCACTCGTACAGCCGGGTATTGTTCCGGTTCTTCGGGTGGATGTATCGCAATGAGTTCTTGCTTGTTAATCCGTGGGACTCAACACTAGACCGCAAGACCCCACCGTACAACCCTCGCCGCGTGCCGTTTGAGGCGCAAGCATCGGCAGTGATAGACGCAATCGCCCAGCGTCAACTCAACTCTGTGCGCAATCGGGCAATCCTTGAGATCGCCTACGGAAGCGGCCTGCGGCGGTGCGAACTTGCCCGGCTCAGCCTTGGTGATGTGCAAGGCGACATGCTGCGGGTCCGCGGCAAGGGCAACCGCGACCGGCTTGTACCGCTTGGCCGACATGCCCGGCGTTGGGTCCAGCGATACCTCGACGGAGAGAGAGCGACCGCGCTCAAAGACTCGTTGCCGGAAGCTGCCGTGTTCGTGTCAAACCAAGGCACGCGGCTTCGTCCCACCGGATACAGCCAGATCCTCAAGAAGGGAAAGCTCAACCATCTGACCACTCTGCACGGTCTACGCCATGCCTGCGCCACGCACATGCTGCGCAACGGGGCGAGCATCCGCGTACTGCAGAAGCTCCTCGGTCATCGCCTATTGTCAAGCACACAGATATACACTAAAGTTGACGGAAGTGATCTTCGGGATCTCATCGATCAGCACCATCCTCGCGGCTAAAAAAGACTACTGAACAACCCCGCCACATACGTATTTTGACCCCATGCCGACCGCATCAACACACTTCGATCATCGCGGCATTTTTCCTTTAGCCGCCTCCTACCCCCTGGCGAAAAAAGCCCTTCTAGGCGAAAATCGCGCTGGGTCGATGATTTTGCTGGAGATCATTGACGCGCGGGGAGTGCGGGCAACAAGGACGGAATACGATGATGCCGGGCGCATGGTGCGGCAGATCAATCCGCTTGGGGATACGCTGACACTTGCGCATGATCTCGATAACCAGACCGAGACCACGCGCGACTTCAACGGCAATGAGACGCAATACACCTATGACTCGCATGGGAACGTGCTGACGAAGACGCTCCCCAGTACAGGCGGACGGCCGTCCGTCTCGTGGCAATACACCTACAACGACCTTGACAACTTGCTCTCCACGCGCAACCCCGACGGCACAACTCGCAGCTCGACCTGGGACGCCAACGGCAACGAGCTGACCACCACCGACGAGAACGGCCACACCACCACGCGTACGTACAACGATCGCGGGCAGGTGCTCACGGAGCGGGATGCGCTGGGACGTACGACCAGCTACGAGTACGGCGCGACCGGCGATCTTCTGCGCACCAAGGGCCCGGATAACGTGGTGACAAGCGAGAAGACCTACGCCACCAACGGCAACGTGCTCACCGAGAAGGATGCACTCGGCAACCTCACGAGCTACGAGTACGACCCGCAAGGGCGCATGATCGCTCGCACGGACGCCCTGGGCCGCACTACGCGGTACGTGATTAACGATTGTGGACAGACAGTCGCGGATGTGGACGCGGATGGCGACTCCACGCACTACGCGTTTGACGCGAACGGCAACCAGCTCATGAGTGTCAACGCCCTCGGCGACACCACTCGCTCGACGTACAGCAGCATCAACAAGGTCACGAGCCAGACCGATGCGCGCGGCAACGTGACACGCATGGAGTACGACTTGTTCGGGCAGCTCAAGCGCACGGTTGCACCTGACTCGACGTTCACAAGCAAGACCGTAGACGCGCAAGGCAACGTTGCCACGACCACGGACGAGGTCGGCCGCATAACACGGTTCGAGTACGACAACGAGAACCGCGTTGTCAAAACGACGTTCAACGACGGGGCCTCGATACACGTCGAGTACGACGCACTCGGCCGCCGTCTATCTACCGTGGATGCTCGGGGAAATCGTACGCGCTACAAATATGACAACGTCGGAAACAACACGGTCGTGCGTGATGCTCTCGGCAACGAGACGCGCTACGAATACGACAACGCCAACCGCCGCACCGCCATGGTTGATGCGCTCGGGCACCGTACCGAGTATCTCTACGACGACTACGATCGGTTGACGAGGACGACGTTTGCGGATGGCACGTATCGCGCCACGGAATACGATGCCGCAGGGCACAAGACCGCCGAGGTTGACCAGGCAGGCAAGCGCACTGAGTTCGTCTATGACTCGACCGGCAACTTGCGCAGCGTCAAGGATGCCATGGGTCACGTCACGAGCTACACCTACGACGCGAACAACAATCGCACCTCGCAGACCGATGCCAACGGTCACACGACCACGATGGCCTATGACAAACTCAATCGGTTGGTGTCTCGCACGTACCCGAATGGCGACCATGAGCACTTCGTCTTCGACGCGAACGGAAACCAGGTCGTGAAGATCGATGGTGCTGGTGACTCGACTGTCTGCTTGTTCGATGCTCGCAATCGCGAGAGTCTGCGTCGGTACACGAATAGCGGCCACACGGTCGAAACTCGCTACACCGATGACGGCAGGCCTGACAGTGTCATCGACAATCGTGGCGTGACGACGTACGCTTGGGACGATCACGGACGGCAAGCACTCGTCACGAATCCGGACGGCACGTTCATCGAGAGCCGGTATGACTGTCAAGGAAACCGCACTGTTGAGAAGACGCCGTTTGACTCGACGTTCTACGGGTACGATGTGCTCAATCGCATGTCAACGGTGACGTCGGCGAGCGGCGACGTGACACAGTACCGCTTCGATGCGGTGGGAAATCGTGACTCCGTGGTGAACGCCAACGGGACGAGCACAGGCTACCATTACGACAACCTGAATTGGCTCGTGAACGTAACCAACCAGGGCCCGAGCGGCGTGATATCGAGCTACACATACGCACTCAATGGTGCCGGAATCCGCACGGGAGTCACTGAGGCGGATGGTTCGGCTGTCACGTATGGTTACGATGACCTTTACCGGCTCACGGGGGAAACAAGGATTGGTGCGCATGCGTATGCGATCACGTACACCTATGACAACGTGGGGAACCGACTGACGCAGGTGCGCGACGGAGTGACCACGAGCTACGTCTACAACAACCGCGATCAGTTGCCGCAGGAAGACAGTGCGGGCGTGGTGACCAGCTACACCTACGACCATGCCGGGCGCATGGAGACGAAGACCAATCCGAACGGCACCACGACCTACGGATGGCAGGACAATGACCGCATGGTATCGGTGCAGGGGCCGGGTGTGTTCGTGACGTACTCCTATGACGCCGAAGGGCGCAGGGTCGGCGAGACCACGACCGCAGGCACTACAGGGTACTTGATAGATGCGCAGTTGCCGTATGGTCAGGTGATCGCGGAGACGGATGGGGCGGGAAGTGCGACGGCCACGTATGTGTATGGGCTGGAGCGGATCAGTCAGAGACGCAGCGGGAATGTGCGCTTCTACCATGCTGACGGCCAAGGAAGTACTCGAGAGTTGACGGATGCACTCGGCAATGTGACGGACACTTGGCGGTATACTGCGTTCGGTAGTCTGCTGGCCCGGACGGGAACGACTCAGAACACGTATCTGTATGTTGGAGAGGCGTTTGATCCGAACTGCGGGTTCTACTACAACCGTGCTCGATGGTATAATCCTGAATCCGGGCGGTTCAGTAGCCTTGACCCTTGGGATGCCGATCCATTCACGCCGTCAGCCTTGCACGGGTACTTGTATGCGAACGCATCTCCTTCCAATTATGTTGATCCCTCCGGTCTATTCTCCATCACAGAAGTAGTCTATGTGTCAGCGATTGCCTCTATACTGGCGAGCGTGACAATCCCTAGGATTACTGGCCTGCTTTACGGCGAATATGAAGGGAAGACCACGAACTTTTCGGTACGGTTCATGTTGGGCGTAAACATTAGGCTCTATCCTGGCATCGGTTTCGAAGGACCATTTGCGGGCATACTTCATGCAATTGTAACTGAACGGCCGCCAAAGAAGCCTGTGCCCAATTTCGTTCCAGAGCAGGCTGACTACCAGATTACTCTATTCGGCTTGGGCTTTGGAGGCGGAATCCTCTTCAGTGACTTCGGAGCGGATTTTGAGACTCTGCGAGGTAGGAATGCATCTGACTTTGAGGGAATAGGTAACATGACTGTTGGTCTTAGTTTGGGCGTGGGTGTCGCTAGTCTTTCTTTCGGTGGGTATATGATTCTGCCCGACGGCTCTGTTATTCTGCCGAAGAACTTTGTTCCTGATGTTGGTGTAGGAATAGACACCGGACTGTCCAGTAGTATTTGCTTGGCATACTGGAATAGAATCACTTCATATTGACAAGAGTGAGTACTATGATCTTCAGTAGGAAGGCTCTGAAGTATGTTCTCTACCCTGCCATAGTGGTAGTACTTTTTGGAATTGTGGTACTTTCCACTTGGCATCCGGTTCCGGTAGGGGCCGAGGAGTGCGCTACGAAGTTTCTCTCTCTGGGACAGGAAGGCAAAATTGACTCGCTCTATAGTCTTTCTGGCGGTGCCTTTGGCGTTCCTGACAGTGCCTTCAGACGAGCATACTTCCTGATAGATTCGACAACAGGGGGAATAGTCTCGTTCCGTCGTCGGAACAGTCAGAAATCTGTTCATGGCGGATATTTCGTAACATTCGCCGTTGGTGTGAGAAGATTTGGCAGGGGGGACTGTTGTGTCTTCATCGAAGACAATGCTTCTACTCAAACGGGATATGCCGTCCAAGGCCTTGATATTTCAGTAGGAGAATCAACCCGACCACAAGATATGGTTTCTTTCAGAATCGATGGCAGTGCCATTTGGTCTTACTCAGGCCCGATCCGCAAGGCTGGTTCTGAGTGAATCTGCTTGTTCGTCGCGGGACAGTGAGTGGTAGCCCGGCGCTCTGGGCCGGTCGGTCGCGTCCCTGCTCTCTCCCTTTTACATAATGCCGGTTACGCGTCCGTTTCGCCGTCATGGCTCCACACATCCGGGCCAGTGCGCCCGGCTGTCGCGTAACCCGCATTATGCAAACCCCAGCGCCGGTATCGAAAACCACACTGATCACCCCGTCTGCCCCTCAAAGGGGCTAACCACGCGCGAAACGCGCCTTGCACCGCTTCGCTACTCACGGACGCTTGCCGGCACCGTCCAGCCGCATTCGTGTCCTGCCTCGCCACTGCGCAGGCGGCGTGCGTTGCCAGCCGTCCGGCGCAGGGGCTCCTCGGCACTCATGTCAGCGGCGGTGTCCGCGCGCGTCCGTGCTTCGCTCCATGGTCGAGGTATACAGAAGATATCTACCCCGACCCTTCAAAGGGTGCAAACGGCACGCGTCGCGCCACCCGCTGGCACAATGTCAGTGCCCCGGGCTGTCACGCCGCGTGCTGCGGTAGCGCCGCAACGGCAATCGGGCTTGGTAGCACGAGCACGAGCAAGAAAGAACCGCCCAGACCGCCGGAAATGCCCGCAAAAACATCGGTGCCGAGTTCGGCGATCTTTGGTCTCGCTCGTCGGATCGGATGGCTTTGAGCGGCTGCGCTTGAGGCTACAAGTTCAGTTCGACGTTGCGGAGCTACCACAGCAAAAATCCATGCCAGCCCGGGGCACTGAGATTGTGCCAGCGGGTGGCATGCGTTTTTGCCCTCACATCCCGCCCCTTTGAAGGGCGGGCTTGGGTGGGTAGATCGCATGGTGCCCGGCGGCTGGGGAAGGCGCTCTGAGCATTGCGATTTTGCCGGACACTGGAAGATGGCCCGGCAAAAGTAAAGCAATGCGGTGTCAGCGAGCCCTTAGCCCCCTTTGGGTCTGGCCGCAGCGCAGGAATAGCCGTAGCGTCAGCGGAGAGCCCGAGCAGTGCGGCCGGAGTACCTTGTTTACGCGTGAGAAAGGTTGTGGGGGATTCCAAAGGGGGAAGGGCGTACCGTAACTGTCTTTCAGCCTTCCCCAGCCGCCGGGCTACCACTGCCGCCGATCGAGGCGGCCGCTTGTTCGTGCCGGTTGGCTACGGCACGCGATCCCGAGGGAGTGCGCCCGAGCTTGGGGGCGCGAGTGAGGGGTGGTCTTCCTTCGGATCAGTTGTGTAGGGCGGGTTCAGTCTGCGGCTACATTGTCTCTTTTTTGCTTGGGGGAGACCGTCTTCTCAGAGGTGGAATGCCGAGCAGCCCACGAAGCTGGTGCACTCGCTGTCTGGTGATGCCGAGCGATTGGCCGACCGCCGCGTCCGTCTTGTGGATTCGCTGCAATCGCAGCAGTTTGGCTCTCTGTCCATCGTAGTCATGAACGATGGCTCGCCGCAATGCTTTATCGTGTGGTGACAAGTACCGAGAGAAGAGAACGGAGAATCGGAGGGGATTTATGCCGTATCTTCTGCCAATTTCTTCTATTGTTTTTCCCTGTCGGTATTCCTCAAGAATCGCGTCTCGCATATCGCTGGTTATGCTGACGGGGCGATGTGCATACCCGCATTTGATCCGACACTTTTTCTGCATTCCGCGCACGCGGTCCGCGGAAATGCCATGCAGTATCCCGATGTCGATGTTGGCCTTTCCCTCCGCCTTGTATTTCTTCAGCAGAGCGCGAGTAAGCGGCGTACCCTTTGTTTTGTGGTATTCGCTGCTTGCTTTTACTCTTTCTTCGCGATCTCTCCGAGCGACGAAGCCCGAAAGATACTGCTCATTGGCGAAGTACATTTTCGCCAATTTCTTGATGTCATAGCCGAGTTTGTACTGTTTGTAAATTTCTTCGTTCCGGGCATGCCTGAACAATTTGGCGGATTCCATCAAATCGAACTCGTGAAGATCTCTGAGCAAGGCAAGAATCGGGCGCTTAATCCTTGGCTTGCGGTTGGGGTCGGGTGGGACCTTCTCCGGTTTGATGTGCGCGGGCTTGATCCCGTACCATCCGCGAAGCAGCAAGACATCTGCGGGTGAGACGTTGCAGGTTTCGGCGATTTCCTTGTCGGTTTTCCCTTGTTCTTTGAGCGAGGTAAGCAACCGCTCCGGAAGGACGCGCTCAAGGGCCTTTTCAATCCGATTCTCGTTTTTCATCTTGCCGTTCTCCGCCCTTTGAAGGGTCGGGAGATATCTTCAGTCCGATTCGCATCGCGCATGATTGCTTGCACGGGCGACGTGACGGCTCTGCGCCATGTGCGAAGCGAACGCCTGCGTCAATCGCGTGGCTGTGCGACTACCTTGGATGCCAGAGCGGATACCACCGTTGCTGGTTGAGGCGGCTGAGGGACCTTATGCAGAAGTGAGGCTATCAATAAGGTCGACAATCAACTTCTGCTTCTCCGGTGTGAGGTCCTTGGCCTTCTCAAGCCGCTTGAGAAGGGGCTTGCTGGCCGAAAGATCGTTTCTGTCGGCTTTTCCATTGAGCAGATAGTCCACCGAAACATTGAGGATTTCGGCGATGCGCTGGATGTTCGCCAGCGGAATCGCTTGGGCCTTCCGTTCGTAATGTGAAACGGTAGACTTGTTCAAGCCTGCCTTTTCCGCCAGTTGAAGCTGTGTCATGCCTCTGCGCCGACGAGCGGCGGCAATGTTCATCCCTACACCGGTTCGCGACACGTTACGAAACAGGGTGCCCGGTTTTGGTCCTTTGGTTTTTCTTCTTGGCATGAAGAAAAACTAATCTGAACCTTGATTACTGTCTAACATAATACTACTTTTTTTATCGAAGTAGTCTTGACGTGTTCCCAAGAATGGACAAAAAAGGCCGTCCGGCGTCCCCTGAGAAGTTCGACCGGCGGCCCTTCGACAACACCCGGTGAGGGGTGCGTTCTATGTCTCAAAAATACCCTCTGCCCCGCATTATCACCAACGACCTGTATCTCGCGGCATTTCTGCTGTGTCAAGGCTGCGAGTGGTGCGGTCTCGTGCATAACGAGCGTCGCCGCGTGTCGTTCGTGTTTGCGGGTGAGCGCGTGCAGGAACTCCGGCACGAGTACGAGAGCGGTACGGTGAGGCTGAACGTGCGTTCCTTCCGGGACAACCTTGTAACCGTCCGTCGCAAGATGGACACCGAGCAAAGGAGCGCCGCATGTCCCAGGCCAATCCCATCCCCGATGCAGTTATCGCCAGTGTAAAGGCGAACACCTCATTTCTGTCGGTCCTTCGCGGCTACGGCATTGCCGCGACCAAGCAAGGCCAGAGCGTCTTCTGCACCTGCCCTTTCCACTCACACGACGGCCAGGCCGAGAACAAGCCCTCCCTCTCAATCGACACGGACAAGAACATCTACCACTGTTTCAGTTGTGGAGCCAAGGGCAATGTCATCCAGTTCGTGCAGGCCATGGATAAGATCGGCTTTCGTGAGGCGGTGCAGAAGCTCCTCGCCCTGTCGCCTGCGTCGATACCCACAGAGAAGACGGCGGCTAAAGAAGAACACCCACGACCGGCACCGACCACGCTCGACCGTGCGACGATCCTCGACCAGGCGCTACGGCGTATGGTTGCCACCTACACCGAGCGCCCCGAAGGCAAGGAGTACCTCGAAGGCAAACGCGGGATCCGGCTTGAGGGAATCGAAGTCGGCTACTGCGCCCCGAGCTTCGCCGGTCGCACGAGCCTTGAGCAGCGCAAGGCGCTTCTTGATATCGGCCTTCTCACACCCACAGGCAAACCGCACTTCACCGGGTGCGTGGTCTTCCCACTGCGAGACATCGACGGCACACTGACCGGCCTGTACGGGCGCAAGTGCGTCGGCGATGGACACTACTACATGAAGGGCGAGCGCACCGGCATCTTCGCTCTGCACGACGGGGCAAGTGATACGGTCATCATCACCGAATCGGTAATCGATGCGATCACCGCTCATAACATCGGAGCCGGCTGCGTTCTTGCGCTTCATGGCGTCAACGGGTTCACACCCACTCACACGCAATGGCTGAAGACGCACAGCATCGCAACGGTCTATCTACTGCTCGACGGTGACGCTGCCGGTCGAGAAGCTTCGGTGCGACTTGCGCAGCGGCTCAAGGCCGACGGCTACCGGGCACATACGCTGCAACTGCCCGACAACGAAGACCCCAACAGCTATTTCTCTTTCGCCGCTCATAATCTGGCCGACTTCAAGGGTCTGCCGGGCTATCCGTCGCAGCAGGAGACCGCTCTACGGGTCAGCCGTAACGGCGAAGATATCGTGATCGCCGGTCAGCGGATCATTTACACGGTGCGCGGACTGACCGGCTACGGTCTCGATCGCATGCGGGTGACGATACGTGCCACACTCTCCGGCGATCCGTCCACCTTCTACATCGACAACCTCGACCTCTACTATGCCCGTGCACGCGGCAACTTCATCGATGGTCTCATCAATCAACTCGGCTGCAACAAGGACGCGGCGACCATCGAGGTGAATCAACTCCTGGGCACGCTTGAGAGCGAGCGCGTCCGTCTGCGCGAGGCTCAGAGCACGCAGCAGAAAGCCTACGCCATGAGCGACAGCGAGAAGCAGCAGGCCCTCGCCGCCCTCAAGAGCCCAACGCTCATCCAAGACATCATCGCGGACTTCGAAGCACTCGGCATGGTCGGGGAGGAGAAGGGGAAGCTGCTGTGCTACCTTGCCGCGGTCTCTCGGCTGCTACCGCAACCACTCGGGGTGCTGATCGTCTCGCGCTCGGGTGCAGGCAAGACCACGCTGCAAGACGCTGCCGGAGACTTTGTCCCCGCTGAGCTTTTAGTCAAGTACACCCGCCTCACTGGCCAGGCGCTTTTCTACAAGGACCCCGAGAGCCTCAAGCACCGGGTGCTGTGCATCGAAGAGGAAGAGGGCATGGCTCAAGCCATGTACGCGATCCGCACGCTGCAAAGCTCGCAATGCCTCAAAGTCGCCACGACCCGCAGTGACCCGAAGACCGGCAAGCTCAAGACCGACGAGTACACGGTCGAAGGTCCGGTGGCGATTTCCATTGCAACGACCAACCCCGATGCCCTGGATGCGGAGACGAAGAACCGCTTCGTCATCCTGACCATTGATGAGAGCAACGAGCAGACTCGCCGAATCATGGACCGCTACCGCCACGCTTTCACGCTGGCCGGAAAGCTCGAAAGCCGCGATCCTTCGGCGGTCATCTGCAAACAGCAGAACATGCAGCGGCTTCTCAAGCCTATCGAGGTGGTCAACAACTACGCCCCGTATCTCGACTACGCGTTCGACCGTTTACAGATGCGTCGAGAGATGCGCAAATACTTCACCCTCATCGAGAGTATCGCTCTACTGCGCCAGTATCAGAAGACGGTGAAGTTCTACACCAAGGAGGGTGTGGAGCACCGATACATCGAGGTCGATGTGGACGATATCGCCATTGCCAACGAACTGGCCGCGCAGTTCTTCCGTAACAGCCTCGATGAGCTTGCCCCGCACACCCGAACGCTTGCCGAGGAGGTCATCGCCCTGATTAAAAAAAAAGAGGGCGAGGTGACGTTCACCCGTAAGGAGCTGCGGGATACCTGCAACTGGAGCGACTGGTCGGTGCGGGTGGGGCTCACCCAGCTTGAGAACCTCGGTTATGTCAACCGTAAATGCGGCGCAAACGGCGTGCAGATCGTCTATGAGCTTCTCATCGATCCCACGACCGAGCAGCGCAGCGTTCTTCGTTTAACCGCTCCGGCTGAGCTTGAGAAGCAACTGAGGACGGCAGCGAAAGAAAAGAAGGTCAACGGGACGTATCGACCGGACCTTGTGACACCTTGTGAGACCTTGTGAATGCACCTCACAAGGTTCCGATCTCTTGCAGATCAATGAGATGCGATGTGAATCCTCCGACCTTGTGAGCTT